>JGI24891J29808_1000191_pt1 | contig 68008 bp, 70 predicted proteins | sample FreactcultuFSWF8_FD_29808 | JGI IMG/M metagenome (IMG submission 29808)
GTTCAGCATGCGCACTTCCTCGGAGACCTGAGCGGCGCGTTGTTGCCGTGAGCGACCAGTGGCGGGTTGGTTGTGTGGTGTGGGTGTGTGTTCAGGAGCGGGATTGGTTGCTGTGTAGAGTCAGTCATGGCGCACGATGAGCAAGAGGGCTGTATAGAGCGTACGCATCGTGTTGGAGCCTTTTTCCTGGCCTCTTTGACGATCGGCCCAATTGAGGTCGCTACGGTAGCGCACTGACTGCGAGCGCAGACTGACAGGGCATCGTGGCCTCACCGATGAGACGGCCGCCAGCGGTTGTCTTTTGAACATAACGACGGTGGTGATATGGGTGGTCAAAGAAGTTCAAGATCATGTTGCTGTCGGGCTGCCTCTATCCCAAATCTTGGCCTTTGACATGGTCTGTGCGGTTGTGTATGCGGAGCCCTTTCAAGACCTCCGGACCATCAACACCGCCATCCGTCTCGCACATCTGCTCGCATCTCCCTTTCGCCTCCGTGCATCTCTCATCGTGACCCCGTCCTATCTGACTGTCTATTTCGACCTTGTTCCCATCCTCTCGATTGTCAACTCATACCAATCCCTTTGCATCACCCCATCAACACCAAAACACCGCCATCATGCTACGTAGACAACCCACCAAGATTACTCTTGTCCAGGACGATATCACTGCTTACGATGCTCATAAGCTCCAAAAGGACCAGGAGAGGAACAAGCAGCAGCGTGGAAATCTGGACCCTTTTGGCAATTCCCTTTTTGATCCTGCTCTAGGCCCTCGAAAAGATACAAGGACTAAAGAACAGAGACTCGGCCTCTCCAGAAACTAGCCACCTTCTCTCTCTTTTCAACCTTCATTTCCGACACAGTCGTGCGGAATTGCTTGGCTGAGGGGTTCTCCTTGCTTGAACGGCTCTCTGGACTTGTGGAATCTTCATTCCTTTGCACGCATGGTGTAAACACACGGCTGTTGCCCATTCCACTTACTTTTTCGTTTGGGGCATGTCAAACCTGGTCTTGCTCTTTCGCTCTCGAGAGACCTTCTGCTTCTCTCACCGACCGAAAGCTATGGCGGGATTGCGATTACTCACGCTGTTGGCGTCCGTCGCTCTTTTATTGTGCTTTTTTCCTTCTTGTTCGGTGAGTAGCGCTTCTTACGGCACTGTGACTTCCGCTTATGTCACTTTCTAGGTTCATGCTCAATCAGACACCGAGGGTCCACTCCACACAACAAATCATGTAAAGCGTTACGGCTCAGGGGCTCCTTACTGGATGTCCCAAATTCCCAGACAAGGCAAAGTGGTTTACGGCACAAACTCTTCATATCCTGTATGGAGAAATGTCAAGGACTATGGCGCTAAAGGTCAGCTCAAATCGATCGTATCACGACTCGCGGATCTGATGTGACTTAGGTGATGGCGTAACCGACGACACTGATGCTATCAATAATGCGACATTTGCTGGGGGCAGATGCCAATATCCTTGCGAGTCACAGACAACTGCCCCAGCTATCGTGTACTTCCCCCCCGGTACATATGCCATCAGCCGCCCGCTGGTCATGCTTTACTACACCCAATTCATTGGTGATGCAAACAGCTTGCCTGTAATTCTAGGTCTACCCAACTTCTACGGCATCGCACTACTTGACTCCGACCCATATCTGCCATATGGGCTCAGTTGGTATGCCAACCAGGTAGGTTTTGTCATTGCATCTCCACCCCAAATTCATTCACTGACGGAGAGTTACAGAACAACATGTGGCGTCAGGTCCGTAATTTCGTTCTGGACATCCGACAAATCCCCAAAGGCACGGCGCACTGTTTGCATTGGCAAGTGGCTCAGGGGACGTCATTGCAGAACATTGTTTTTGAAATGACCGAGGGCGGTGACAACAACAAGCAAATGGTCAGTTCGGCCCTACTCATACTGATCCATGTCACTGACCTCCTGTAGGGTATCTTCATGGATAACGGATCGGCACTATACCTAGAAGATCTCATCTTCAACGGTGGCGGTGTTGGCTTCTTTTCCGGAAATCAGCAATTCACTTGTCGAAATCTAACCTTCAACAATTGTCAGACCGCCATCTACCAAAACTGGAACTGGTTGTTCGCCTACAAAGACATCGTCATCAATAATGCCAAAATCGGTATAGATATGACCCAAGGTGGGGATGTCATCACTACCGGCTCGATCAGCTTGCAAGACGCGACCATGAATAATGTCGAGATTGGTGTTCTTACCACCTTCTCTGGCAACTCAACCCCTGCCTCGGCTGGAACGCTTCTCTTAGATAACGTCAACTTCGTCAATACACCTGTCGCTGTTCAGCTTTCTCCCAGCAATGCTACAATTCTTGAAGGAAACCAAAAGATTGCATCCTGGGCTCAGGGCAGAGTTTACACTGCTTACGAGTCTTCCTACGAGGAGAACAACTTGACCTGCTACGGGCCTGCAGCCAAATTCGATCGAGTACAACAACTTGTTGAGCCCCCTCCGAAATCACCATCTTTGCTGACCCCAGATGGTTCGTTCTACACGCGTTCAAGACCACAGTACGAAGGCGTTCCCGTCGAAAACTTCATATCCATCAAAACCTATGGTTGTGCTGGCGATGGTGTCACCGATGATACTGCATGCGTTCAGAGCTTCTTAAACTCAATTCGAACGGACCAGATCGCCTATATTGACTATGGCGCGTATGTGATCAGAGACACTATCAACTTTCCCATTCCGATTAAGGTCCAGGGTGAGTTGTGGCCTTACTTCATGGTGGATGGCAGCGCGCCAAAGTTCAGCGATCAGAACAACCCCCAAGTCGCATTCCGTGTGGGACAGCCTGGTCAAGTCGGTGACATTGAACTTGTTGAGATTATGTTCCAAACTTTGGGCGCTGCACCAGGTGCAATTCTGATGGAATGGAACCTTGCGCAATCATCTCCAGGATCTGCCGGTAAGTCCTTGGATTCGTTCCGCTGGTTATGCTCTACTGACTATCGTGTGTGTAGCAATGTTCGATGTTCACTGGCGTGTTGGTGGCACAAATGGCACGAAACTGCAATCCTACAATTGTCGCAAGACACCCAACGTCCCCACCTCCCCAAGAGCTGAATGTTATGGCGCCTTCCTCCTTCTTCATCTTACAAGATCCTCGTCTATGTACATGGCTAACAACTGGGGCTGGGTCAGCGATCACGAAATGGATTTGGTAGGACTCTGGACTCGAGATCCGATAATTGCACGAGCTGACAGTTGAACCAGGCCGATCATGACCAAATCAACCTCTACAATGGTCGTGGAGTTTTGGTCGAAAGCCAGGGTCCCGTGTGGATGTTGGGCACTTCTTTCGAGCACAGCATGTTGTACAATTACCAGATCGCTTCAGCGAAGGAGATTTACATCAGTGCCATTCAGTCAGAGACTGCGTAGGTTCAGCTGTCTTTCAAATCATTGCACTTGCTAACAAGCCACAAGGTACATGCAAAACAATCCTAATGCGGTCTCGCCATACCCTCCGCTGTCAAATTGGAACGACCCAACCTTCTCCGATTGTTTCACTGTCAATTGCCCTAAGACCTGGGGCCTACGCATCTTTAATAGCACATACATCTTTGCTTACGGTGCTGGAATGTACTCTTTCTTCAACAACTACGACTCTGGTTGTTTGGCTACTACGAATTGCCAGCAGAAGATGGTCAGCGTTGAACAAAGCCAAGGTATCTACCTATACGCAGTCAACACGGTGGGCTCATCGAACCTGGTTACGGTCGATCAGGTAGATCTCGTGCCTGCCATTTCGAATGCGAACGGCTTTGCGGACACAGTGGCGATTTTCGAGTATCCTTGAGGGAACCACCGTGTTGATTTTTAGGAAAGCTTTTGTAATAGTTTATTCGTGGAGTGCCTGACAGATCTGTGCCGTTGGAAATGCAATATTGTCCTTTCATTGAATTCTCCTGCATGTGCGATCTGAAATTGCCAAGACCAGCGCGATCCCAGTGGACCTTGATCTCTGTCGCGTTCGTTTCGGCGTTTCCATTCATTGAATGACACAACGTGTAATGCTCTTGTAGATAGCAAACCGATATTTCGGGAATGCTGGAGTAATTTGCGAATGCTTGGGCTTTGCCCTTGCGAGGTGCTATGGAATGTGGTCAATGGCCTCCTGTGCAGAAGGAATGTTTCTCGTCCGCCACAACAACATGCCAGGCTCTATCATGTGTAGACTCTTTGATGTAACCAGGCAAGTCTTTCTTCTCCTTTCCCACGTCTGTATTTACGTGAAGACGCATGGCGAAAATGCCGCCTACGGCATCACGATCCAGAATGGGGGTTCTGCCTCTCTTTGCTCTCTTCTCCTCCGCTCTAGCTCAGAGTATACCAGGTGCAAGCTACTTCACTGGTGGTGGTGTCCCTGGCTCTGGAGCATACCAGCTGGTTGATGACTACCAGCCCAGTGTGTTTTTCAGCAAATTCAATTATTACAATGTGGGTCACCTCTAAGATCACAGCGAAGATCAATGCTCATCTTTCGTAGTCTTACGATCCTACCTATGGCCATGTCCAGTAAGTTCTACCACCATCCATCTGTAAAGTAGTGTCTAATTCGTATCTCCAGATACGTAAATGAGACCGTCGCCAACAGAAATGGCTACACGACAACAGATGATGACAGCATCACGATCAGCGTCGACACCACGAACAAATGGCCGAGAGGTGGCCCTGGAAGACCCGCCGTTAGACTCATCAGTGACAACACCTACACTCATGGCCTCTTCATTCTGGACCTCAATCATATGCCCTTTGGTTGTGGAACATGGCCAGCTTTCTGGCTTCTTGGGCCGGACTGGCCACGCAATGGTGAAATAGGTGAGTGTGATTCTCTAAGCCCTCTTGAATCCCGGCTAAGTATCGTTAGATATCATCGAGGGTGTACACACCAGTACTACGAACACCATATCCATGCACACAGACTCGAATTGTACAATCGCTGGGTCAGGACAGACCGGGTTGTTCACAAGCTCCAACTGCGACCATGCGGCGAACGACAATTCCGGATGTGGGAGTGTGGCAAACAACACTGCTACTCCTAACAACTATGGTAAGGCACTTAGTGACAATAACGGCGGTGTTTACATCACCGAATGGACTTCAGCATACGTTCGTGTTTGGTTCTTCCCTCGCAACAATATACCTTCAAGTGTCACAAGCGGTTCTCCTAACATTACTGAATTCGGATTACCCATGGCAAATTTCCAAGGCTCTTGCAATATTGATTCCCATTTCGCCAATCACAGCATCATCATCAATACTGATTTCTGTGGTGCTTGGGCCGGATTCACGTATTCGAACTACAAAGAATGTCCATTGACGACTGGCTTGAATGGCTATGATTCTTGTGTCGACTATGTTGGCAATAACCCACAGGCTTTCTTGGACGCCTATTGGGAAATCAATTCGCTTAAAGTCTATCAGCTACCGGTCAACGTGGATTCGTCTACTGTTCGTACCAGCACGGCGCCACTGACATCCTCTTCGCCTATCAGTGCCAGTAATAGTATCATCAATCCTGGCATGGGTCAATCCACATCTTCTCTACCTCTTTCTGTACCCTACAGCGGACCACTTTCTTCTGCTTCTTCTACAAGCTCGTCCTCGGCCACTGCCTCGGCTACCCCAATCATATGCCCATTGTACGGCAACAGACCTTGGACGGACTATAAAGGAGTATCATATACTATCAGCTGCGGATCTGACTTCACTGCCCAAAGTCTGAACCAGGACGGGCAGACAGTTGACAGCTTTGAAGCTTGTATCGAGCTTTGTGATGAAGTTGATGGTTGCAGTGGAGTCTCCCATCTTGGAGGCAATGGAGCTGGGACTTGTGTACTGAAGACAGGCACCGGCGATCTTGTCTACGATGGTCATACCTTTGCTGCGGTGGCGATCTCAGGCAGATCCAGCGGCTCCTCGACAACATTGTCTACGACGTCGACAGGCTCTATATCATCCACACCACCCAAGACTGCCACACTTCGCCCTACTGCCCAGCCATCGACTTGCCCAGAAGCCAACAACGCCGTGTACGTCGACGAGAATGTCATCAACTACAACGTGTATTGCTCTGCAGATACTGAGATTGGCTCCTTCAATTCTACCGATATCCATGGCGGCGGTTTCACGGCTTGCTTCACCATTTGCGATGTTACACCGGATTGTGTCGGATTCACCTTTGTCGGTGCGTCATCGGGCACTTGTTATTTCAAGAACCAATTCGGTGGAACTTTGTCGGCTCCTTCCAACTTCGTTGTCGCTTTCCTCGCTCAGGGTCAAACTTCAGGTAGCTCATCCTTGGCTCCTAGAACTTCATCGGTGGTTGTTTCGAGTGTTGCATCCGTTCCCTCTCCTTATAGCAGCACTATCTCCATTTCAACACGCAGTAGTGTATCTTCTGTCGGAAGCTCGCTTGTCAGCTCGAGTCTCCTTGCTAGCACGACGAGTGTTTCGTCATCTCCGTCATCGTCTCTGGCAACATCCCTGTCTTCTTCGCAGTCATTTGCATCCTCTTCAATACGGGCCTCGTCTTCATGGCCACTGGAGTCTTTGACGTCGTCGTCTTCTACCTTGCAGTCGTCGGCGTCTCTGACATCCTTGACCTCTTCATCAGTTCCATCATCAGCATCCAGCTCGCAGTGGACGACTTCTTCCGCGATTCCTCAAGTCGTCTACTATGTCGCCCCACCGTGTCCTTCGACCGCAGACAACATCTGCAACTCCGATACACCAACGACGTGTTCGAACGCTCGAGGGGCAAATTTCAATGTTGGATGCGGAAACTCATACACTGGAACGACGATCGACAGCAACAATGGGATTAACAGATTCCGCATTATGAAGCGTGTTACCGAGCCTTCGTACACAGATTGTCTTGATCTTTGTGACGACACGGATGGGTGTGTGGGAGTCAACTACAAAGGTGATGAGTGTACTCTGTTCAGTCAAATCACTGGCACTATCTCTGACCCAGAAAACATCGCCGCCACACTCTTACCGCCAGTGCCAGTCACTTCGACGGAAGCTGCTACATCGACACCGACTGCCTCTGCTCTTCCAACTTCCAGCTCTGCCTCCGCATCACTACCATCGATGTCTGTGACTTCCTCAAGCGTGACGTCTAGCACTTCGTCCACAGCGATCCCGTCTGCTTCTAGCCTGACGTGTCCTGCATCTGCTGGGCAGAATGCAACAGATTCGAACGGAACAAATTATACCATAGCTTGTGGCTTCAGCGTTCAGGGAGGCGATCTTGCTAGTCCGTTCCGTGCTGTCTCTGTCTTAGACTGCTTACCAAGTTGCGATACTACGGCCGGCTGTATTGGTGTGGCCTACGACACGTCATCGTCCTTGTGTCAGTTGAAGTCAACCTTCAGCGGCACTCGGGTACCCAATGCAAACTTCATCATCGCGGTACGGGCAGGCGCGACTGATCCTGGTGTTTCGTCCTTATCAGGTGCGACAAGCTCTTCCACAACATCGGTTCTTAGTTCCTCGAGTATCATCGCCAGTAGCACTGCTCCTGTTACAATCACGACCTGTGAGTTATCGAACTTATTTGCAAGCTCTCTCGTTCTTACTGACTGTCTTCCAGCTTACTCTGCAAGTGCGACCGTCACTGTTGTCAGTACATACATTACGACTGGAGTTCCTCCCAGCGGCAGTATTGCAACTGGCAGCGAAAGCACAGGATCGGGCTCTTTGTGTTTCACTTGTTTCTTGACGCCTACTGTGATAACGGGTGGTGGCAGCTTGGAGTCTCCTCCAGTAAAGACCGGTACTGGCAGTGGGAGTGTATGCTCTGCCCCAGCATCTGGCTCCGTTGGAACCACGACGGTCTTCACCACGGAAACAGTCACTGCTTGCCCCACTCCAGGCATGTGTCCGCCAGAAGGCTTCGGCTGGTACGGTACATTGTTTGGTTCCAACTTCAGCAGTTTCAGTGTCGCTCCTCAAAGCTCTTTTGTCTCGAGTTCTTTCACCTCCATAAGTGGAAGCATGGGACCTGTCGCAAGCGCGGGATCAAGCATTCCTCCTTCTACCACAAAATTCGGCCCGTCTAGCGCTGTACCAAGTGGTGGGGCCTCAGCAACTCCGATTTGTCCTGGCTCAAACGGTAAGCTTTTCACTGACAGCCTGGGTCAAGTCTATGAGATCGGGTGTGAAAGATATGTCACCGACCAGACAGTGTCGACAACGAATGTGAGCTCCCTCGCGTCATGCATTGATGCCTGCGACATGTACAATCTCATGAGTTTCAACGCCCCCAGCTCCTGTCTGGGTGTTTCATTCTTCACGACCCTCAGTATGGATAACTGCGAGCTGAAGAATGGTTTCACTAACGTGACTACACCTGGAGTTGATTCTGCACGCCTCCTCTCGAGATCTGTTGGCTCGGGCAACGGCACATCAGGTACCGGCGGATCTGGAGGCAATGGCGACTATGGCTCTGGATCGGCAGTTGGCACCTTCACAGCGACAGCTACCAGCCCCGCCGGCTCTGGGGCTGGAAATGGTGCTGGAGGAACCGGAAATGGCTCTGGAAGTGGTTCAGGTGGAACAGGCTCTGGTGGGTCTGGTGGTTCTGGAGGCACTGGAAATGGTTCTGGGAATGGACCGAACACTTTACCAGGAACCCAGCCAAACACGTTACCGGGCACTGGTCCAGAAACAGGCCCAGGAACAGGCCCAGGAACAGGCCCAGGAACAGGCCCAGGAACAGGCCCAGGAACAGGCCCAGGAACAGGCCCAGGAACAGGCCCAGGAACAGGCCCAGGAACGGGTCCAGGAACGGGTCCAGGAACGGGGCCGGGGTCTACTGTTTACGGGGTTTCGACTGCTGTATCGACGTTTGTTTCTAACGGACAGACTGTCGTTTCGACATACGGCGTCAGCACAGCCATCAGCGTGGTTTATCAGCCCACTACTCAAACAGTGACCACGACCAGTATCTCCATCTCGGTTTCGGTCTCCGAGCGCACGATAGTCAGCACCGCTCCGGGTGAAACTGTCTCAGTAGGTGGAGGCACCGGAGGTGGAGGAAATGGTGGTGTGGTTACCATCACAGCAGGAGGTGGTAACTACATCACTGTTACGCAAGTGGTCACGAGCTATGCGCAACCAACGAAGAGCAGTTCATCTTTCACCTGTAGGACGTACGCCACGAACTACCTCAATGGTATGCATGGGAGGAAGTTGGCCAAGAGAAGAAGCGTGTTTGACAAGCATGGTATGGGCTCCGGCCCTCTGGCACCAATGCCGGGAGCAGTACCATGAGGTATTGTTCTTGGACGATGATAGCGAGATAGCTTGGATGTGTAGGAACTCTCTTTGGTATGATTTCTGTTTAATGCAAATGTGCAATTCTCCATGTCAAATAGCATCGATGATCCCCTGATTGATTGCATTACACAGTTTAATGACTAAATAGCCTCCTCATAAGTATACTTACATGAGATACCACGTGGCTGCGAAGCGACTGGCCAAAGGCTGTTCAAGTCTAGGCTCGTGTTATGTCGAGACCAGGGTCATCCCATTAGCACACCTCTCGGGCAACCTCAAGTCAAAAAGTCGACCAATATGAGTTGATCCATCAATATCGATTATGTTCCATCATCATCCGGAAGTTACTTAACCGCACTGCTGCCTACTCCAGTCACACAATCCGCTCTGCTGCCTAGAATCCCCCCACGCCCACAATCCTCCCACCTACATAAACCTATCTCCCCATCTCCAATAACTGATTTCTTTTTCTTCCATCCCAGTGCAAGGGCTTTATCTGCGTCAGTGAGGACCCAGTCCGAGACCAGATTATTGCTAGTTGAAAATTAAATTTTTGACAACTTCTATCGGCCTTCGCGAGAAGGAAGATAGGGAATCTTTGGAGCAAAATTACGATGCAAGAAGCGGTGGCTCTTCGTTGATCGCTTGGTTTCTTTTGTGACCGAGGTTTGAAGAAGAGTGGTAGACGTTAAAGAAGATTTGGAGAATAGGAGAAGGTGGGTGGGCTGTGGAATTGTTGCGATGTGTATTGAGAATCTACCACCACTTCTCACAGAGCACTTTTCGCTTGTCCATACCTTCTCTTGTGCTCAAGTACTCGACAAACTGGTCGGTCATGGCAGGCGGGCCGCAGATGTAGGCAACAGTGTTCTGTCTGACACTTCGGTCTTCTCCGATCGCTGCCTCCAAGTCATTCTTTTCTATCCTTCCCAATTTGACATGTTCAGGCAACCCTTTAGCATGGTCGATGTCCGATCGCGACGCTGACGTGAGGAACAAGTCCAGCTCTATGTTGGTATCCGCTTGCTTCTTGATCAAGTCCATTATTCTTGTTAGGAACAGAATACGTGAAGCTTCTATCGGACCCTTCTCGACCTTGCTTCCATACACGAACCTGATCTTTCTTGGTCTTTGTGGTAGACTCATCAAGTGTGCGAAAATCGAGATCAACGGGTTGATGCCTACACCGCCTGCTATCAAGACAACTTGCTCGATACCATCGACGTCTATACCTGGTGGTGGCCATACAAAGCTACCTCCAGTACGCACAATGATTTGCTCGTTGATGATCTCAGACTCAGGCTTCCAAAGCCATTGCGCTGGAGGGTTGGTAGATTTCTGGATTGCAAGTTCGAAGTAGGCTTGTCGTTGAGGTGTGGGCTGGCCTTGGTCCGTAGGTGTAGATGTTATGGTAAAGCCACCCGCTTTGGAGAGAGAGGGTATGAAGACATCTAGCCACTGTCCTGGTTGGAACTTTACTTGATATATGTCGTCAGTCGAATTATTCATCAACTTGCATCGAGAATGAATCAAGAAAGTGGACCTACCTTTAGAGCGTGACCAGGCTTCATTGCGCTCAATCGGATCAGACGAATTGTGTCGTTAACAGCATCGATTCGAGATACAGTCACGGGTTCCAGACGTGCCTCTCGTGGCTCTTGAGCGGTACGTTCTTCATGGCTTAGAGATGAACGAACGGTGGCCATGCTGCGGATGACGGAAGGGCAAGAGCGGAGAGGGGAGCAGGGTGCACGAGATGTAAGAAGCTTGTGGAACATAGCAACTGTTTTCTGGGTTCTTTCAGGTTCTCGACAACACTGATGTTTGCAATTGAACAGAGATGGAAGTAGCTGTCATCGGCTATCATACCCAGATCGGGCATGACGTCGCATCCATTCGGCAAGAACACCCCGCTCACCTTCGGCGTCTGAACATGGCTGCCTGGACGCGATTGATAGAAAGACTCAACTTGAAGGTCATGTGTATTCATCTGTAGAATATCACAAAAGCATAACGGATTAGAAGATGGCTACTCCACTAGCCACCCTAGGGGTCATCTCGATCGGAGAGATGGGTCTGGGAATAGCTAAACTACTCAAAGCAAACGGCTATCGCGTTGTCACCAACATTAGTGGTCGGAGGCATGTTCTCCTTCACGCGTTCAGGCTGATAATTCAATCTGACATGAGAACACAGTCAAGCCACACATGCTCGAGCGGAATCAGCATCGCTCGACCTGGTATCGTCGGATGAAGAACTAGCATCGACCTCGGATTACATCCTCTCTATCGTGCCTCCACGAGATGCTATAGCAACGGCAGAACGTATCATGAAAGTCAGCACGAGTGCCTCTTTCGCCAAACGAGAAACTCCGTTATACTTCCTAGACCTCAACGCTGTCGCCCCAAAATCAGTCAGAGGTATAGCCGAGCTCTTCGAGCCGGCTGGCAACAATATTCGTTTCCTCGATGGAGCCATCATCGGCAGTCCACCAAGTCTGAAGGACGACCATACTGACCCGAACACTGTGGAAGCCTGGAAGAGACCTAGCATACCCATGTCTGGACCGCATGTACTCGCAGATGCAGAACGAAGTGGTGCTCATCTTGCCAACGTACTTAATTCCCAACACATCTCCGAACAGATAGGCTCAGCATCAGGACTAAAGATGAGTTTTGCAGCTGTGACGAAAGGTTTCACCGCGCTTGCCATCCAGTCATTCACCACAGCCTCTCGACTTGGTGTCCTCCCAGAACTGCAGCAGCATCTGCAAACGTACATGCCGAAAACTTACGAGATGGCCAACGCTTCAGTGCCTGTGATGCCTCCCAAAGCATATCGCTGGGTCAGAGAGATGGAGGAGATCGGTGCGACACTCGCAGAAGATGGTGGCTTCGAGGAGAATGAGGGGATTTTCGCAGGGATTGCAAAAACATACGACTTGATTGCCCATGGAACAGATTTGGGCAAGGAAAAGACCGGTGAGAGGAACAGAGGAAAGACAGTCGAAGATGTGGCTACTCTGATGAGTGAGGGTATCGATAGAAGGAAGCAGAAGATGGATTAGACACAGTATGGGACGACCCAGAGGTGTATAGAACGCATGATAGACAATTGATAGAAAGCACAAATCCCGGAATCATGGCTGCAGCGGCTTTAAAGATGCTCAAGAGAAAGAGGAAGCAGCTCCGGAAGTGACAAAATTAAGCTTTCACGCCGAACCAATCAGAAGTGACCCCACCGGCGTTAAGAGTCTCGACCCTCCGAGTACTTTTTTCGGTCGCACCTGCCGGCCGGGTTGATGCCCTTCTTTGAAACCACCCAAGTTATGGGATGTTACGAACATTTACACAATTCATGACAGGCAATATGGCCAAGAGAGTGCCCATCCCCAAGAATGGAGTCGATTACAGAGGCAAGGTGGTCCTCGCACCCATGGTACGCAGCGGCGAATGTCCGTCGCGACTGATGGCGCTGAAATATGGCGCTGATCTTGTATGGGGTATGGCCATGCCATTTCACTTGAACAGGAGCACGGTATACTGATTGCGACATTCAGGTCCCGAGACCATCGACAAGGCGCTTATTGGCACCACTCGCCGCGTCAACACCGTCACGAATACCATAGACTTCACCCGCATCTCCTCTAACGGCTCGAAGAACCCAGACGTGAACCCCTCGCAACGCGAAAGCATCATCTACCGCCTATACCCTTCCCGTGAAGGCCGTCAACTCATCCACCAGATCGGCACTTCGGATCCAGAAAGAGCGGTCGCGGCCTCGAAACTGATCGCCCCGGACGTAGCAGGCATCGATGTCAACGCAGGATGTCCCAAACCATTCAGCACACTTGGAGGCATGGGAGCTGCTCTGCTCAAGACACCCGACAAGTTGGTCGCGATCCTTGAAGCGCTGGTCAAAGAAGTCGGAACCCCGTTCGAGATTGGTATTAGTGTGAAGATCCGCATCTTGGAGAACCCTGAGGATACGGCTGCTCTGGTGCGCAGATTGGTCGCTACTGGAATTACTGGTCTGACAGTACATTGTCGCACAACACCCATGCGACCACGCGAAAGCGCCATTCGCGATCAATTGCGCATGGTCGGTGAAATCTGCCACGAAGCCGGTGTTGCATGCTTGATGAACGGCGACGTGACAAGCAGAGACGAAGCACTAAAGTTGGCAGAGGAATACGGTGTCGACGGTGCTATGATCGCAACAGCTGCCGAGGCGAACCCCTCATGCTTCCGTGCTGAGAAGGACGGTGGTCTGGCACCCTGGGACCAAGTTGTCAAGGAATACATCAGAACTGCTCTCGAGGTCGAAAACAGATGGGGCAACACGAAATATCTCCTCGGCCAGATGATCCCCGGTAGAGCAAAGCAATATCGCCCCATGAATCAAGCAAAGAGCTACACCGACATCGTCGAGATCATGGAATATGAGGAAGAATTTGTCACTCTGGCCCGCGAGGTGGACGAGAAACTCGAGATCAGTTTCGGCAAGAAAGAGACAAGATCTGAGAGAAAGCAAAGAGCCAATCAAACCAAGAAAGAGAAGAAACAGGAAGCAAAGGAGGCAGAGGACAAGCAGTCGTTGAAGCGTAAAGCAGACGATGCCGAACTCAGTGCACCCCCTGATGCCAAGCGTCAAGCAGATGATGCTGAGCTCAACATGCCGCTGGATGTTTCACGATCAGAGGCCCCTGGATCGGTGACCACTGAGCAAGTCCTCGCAGTATAGACACACACACACACACACACACACACACTAGAAACTAACGATACAAGACCGGTTATGAATCGTCAAAGGCATTACATGCATTAACATCATTAATCGTAAGGGAGCGTAAGGGTATAATGCTAGCAAGAAAGAAAAACGCCTTAGCCATCCCGAGATCCATCGCTGCCTAGATGCAGCTTATTCTTCAAGCGATCTGTGATACTGCTCTGCCGCCTGGCCTCTTCTTCTCTTTTCGCCTGTGCCTCGAGTATTTCTCGCTCTTTCTGTGCACTCTTGCTTTTGTCTTTTTCCGCTTCTTCGCGTTGGCGGGCTTCTTCAGGGTGTATCATGTCCTTTATGCGCTGCTCGCCTTTCTTGACGTTGCGTTTGGCACCGAGATATCCTTCTAGACCGACGAGTACAGCATATGATCTCGATATACTGACGCGAGACATGTCGGCTCCAGCATCCTTGAGGCTATGCACAAAGCCCCGGAAGCTTTTAGCTGGAGGCGCGTAGTGTCCTGACAAGGGGCTCAGCCTTCGCAATTGCCCTCGTTTGATGCGAATTAATCCTGCTGACAAGATCCGAGCTCCTTTGAGGAATGAAGAGTGTTGAAACGCTCCAGACTGTTTTATGCCAATGTAGAGACGGAATGAGGTATCTGCCACAAAGATCCAGGTATTCTTCTTTGTAGTTTTGCTAGAGGAGCTGTTAGCAATCGAAAAGCGTGGACTAGTGCGTCCGTTACGATCAGAAGACTGAACGACGTTGGATCCGAAGACCACTTACCGGAGTAGATCATTCATGATGGTATTGGCCGAGAGATGCTTAAGCTTGCTGAGGCCTTTCGCGTCATGCAGTTCTTGATTCACATAGCGGGATGCATCTTCGCCACTGCCTACGCTGATGTCGGAGTCGCTGTCTGAGTCACTCGATGATGCCGCGAGTTCCTGACGGCCGCTAGTGTTGCGCCATGTCGGTGTAGTATCGTCATCGATTGGGACGATTCCTTCCATGCTGTCCTTCCATTCGGGAGATGTGGATATGCGTTTGCCGTTCTTTGCCCAGCACAATAGGCCTTCGTCGTCGATCTTGACCAAATATTTCTGGCGCTCTTCGCGTGACAGATACCGTACTCTTTCTTCGTCCAGTCGTGTCCTCGGACGTTCCGGAAGGTCGACATCTTTGCCTTGTCCAAAATCCAGCCAGTAGAAGAAGTTTTCCTTTGTATCGCTGTCTTGCCAGACCTTGTGGTACTTTCGAAGCGAAGACCCATATCGGTGTTTTTGATCGACCTATCGGCATGTAAGCCGAAGCACAATACAAGCCCGCAAAAATGTTCTCACCATCTCGAGAAAGTATTCAATGCCCATAGTCCTTGCCATCTTTTCTCTCTCGGCCTTGGCCTCTCTCTTCCTTTGTAGGTATTTCTCACGTTCGTCTGACTCCATGTCCCCGAAGTCTTCGTCTGAGCTGGTGTCATCATTCTCTGCCCGTTTAGCGATTTGTCCGGCACGCTTCCACTTTTCGCGAGCTATCTGGTTGCCAGGAGAGGATATATGGGTCGAGGCGTGTCGGGCGCGTTCGTCGCGAGACATGGGCTGGGTGGTGTTTTGGAAACGAGCTACTCTGTATGAGCAGTGGGAAACAAAGAATAAACGGGCAATCATGAACCTTCTTTGACAGCCTGACAGACGTTAGACACGGACTACTCGTACTCGGGGACAACGACTTACATCAAACCATCTCGTAGAAGCAGACAAGCCTAGACCACGCATCTCTCTGCGTTGGCGGTAGCCACGATAGTTGCGCTGGTCGGTCTCAGCATCAGATCTTGACGAATTCGAGGTTTGATCGGCACCGACTTGGATGATTTCAGCGGCAGCCTCTTGCTCGTCGAGCGGCTGGTCGCATGTCGACAAGCGTCTCTGGCGAGCCTCTTTGATTTCCTTTTCCTTTGCATCTTGTCGGGCGGCTATCTCACGTAGCTTCTCCTTGGACGGCAGCTCATAAGACATGTGAGGGACGGGCGGAGGTTTGCAGGGTACATTTGTATATCAAGCCATGCAGTATGACTATCGCTGCGAGGGGCAGGAAACGGCGTAGCATGAAGGTCCCCGCGTGCGTGCCAGAAACAAGGAAGCCGCGTGGAAGGCGCTTCTCATCGCGTCATGCCGCTGCACGCTGCGGGATGACAGCCGCGCTTAAACCTGCCGATCGCTCTATCTTCAGGGTCCAGACGCAGCATCTTGAATCTCGGATCTTGCATTATCGTTTGACCGCCATCTCCAAACACACAACACACGTTGATGCTGTCACCTTTGCGTCTTCTCACACGCAGCCGCCTCTCTCTCAGGCCTCATGGAGCCACGCTTCACCGCCGAACCCTGTTGACACTAGCCATCGAGACGTCTTGCGACGACACTTCCGTTGCCATCGTCGAGAAAAACAAGGATGCATCAGCAACACTACACTTCCACCAAAAGGTCACGGCCAACACTGCGGCCTACAACGGAATACATCCAGTCGTCGCATTAGAGTCGCATCAGTCGTCTCTTGCACCCTTGATACAACAAGCTTTGAGCCATCTGCCACCGGCGGAGTCGAGCTCTGATCCCCGTCGCACGTTACACCATCGAGACACTGTCCGCGTCAAGCCAGACTTCATCTCGGCCACAAGAGGCCCTGGTATGCGTTCTAATCTGTCGGTCGGTCTGGATGCTGGCAAAGCATTAGCTGTAGCCTGGGACGTTCCCGTCGTTGGTGTCCATCACATGCAGGCACATGCCCTGACTCCACGCCTGGTGTCTGCACTCGAGTCTCGTTCAGCTACTAGACCCAGCTTTCCCTTCCTGAGTGCCTTGGTATCTGGAGGTCACTCCATGTTGATCGAGTCTACTAGTTTGACCCATCACAAGATCCTAGCCACAACCGGCGACATTGCTCTGGGTGATTGTTTGGATAAAGCTGCTCGTGCCATTCTCCCATCGCATCTAGTAGCGCCTCCATACGGACGAGCACTGGAACAATTTGCCTTTCCTGCTGGCGCTTCTGACTACCACTACACAGCACCAGCAAAACGCGACGTCGAACTCGCTCGCAGAATCACAAAATGGGGCTGGGGACTAGGCGCACCCCTGGCCGAAAGCAAGAACGGCAGTAGCAGTCGCAAAATGGTCTATTCCTTCTCCGGTCTATTGAGCAGCATCGAGCGCTTTGTGAAATATGAATTTGACCACCAAGCCTCCACCATATCCAAGCGCTTACGCCAGCCTGGCCATCTATCTGATGATGAGCGCCGCGAGATGGCCAGAGAAGTCATGCGTGTAGCTTTCGAACATCTCGCATCTCGCGTTATGCTACATCTAGCCTCTCTTCCGCCCAGAGCGGCTGCAAAAGTCGATTCTGTAGTCGTTTCTGGTGGTGTGGCTGCAAACTCCTTCCTTCGCCATGTCATGCGCGCCTTCCTGGATGTCAGGGGTTATAATCATATACGGTTGTGCTTTCCGCCTATTGAGCTGTGTACAGATAATGCGGCCATGATAGGTTGGGCGGGTATAGAGATGTGGGAGGCAGGTTGGAGGTCGCAACTGTCGGTACGGCCGATCAAGACGTGGTCCATGGATCCAAGTGCTAGCGATGGTGGTATCTTGGGCGTGGAGGGATGGTTGAATGTATAAGTCTTGTTTAGGCCTGTTCATCCTGCTCTCTTTCTAGCTGTCCGTCTTGTGATGATGTGCTTGTCGAGCGAAGCATCTACTTTGCTTGGAGCGCCGTGACTTGCTTGTTCAGTAGGTTGAAGAAAGACTGTCCGTTGGCCATGCTGCCTGCTGTTGCGGCTGTTAGCAATTTGCTCTGAATAGCAATAGGTACTACTCACGCTTTCCGCCTGATGCATTTCCACTCTTGTCGGTCTTGTACACCGAGCCCTTTTCTCTGCCCAAAAACTGTTTGACTTCGACATGGTTGAAGCCGTTCAAAGGCACATGCTTCTCTTGCCCTCCAGCGGCCGCCGCCGGGGCGCTCTCCTCCTTCTTTCCAATGGCAGGAGCCGGAGCAGGTGTGGCCTTCTGTGCTGCCGCTCTGGTGGCCCACACGTTGACCGGGGGTGCGGAAGTTGGAGCGGGCGAGACACCGGGCTTGGAAGGTGCAGCAGAAGCCGCCGGGGCTGGTGATGCGTTTGAAGATCGTGGTTGTGGTGTGCGGGATGCAGAAGGACGAGGTCGTGCCCAGGCTCCACTGTTCGTTTTGCTGTCAGTCTGCGTTTGTTGTGTGTGCTGAAGGCGTGAGAGCTCCATACCGTGGTTCGGCCATTGTTGTGTTTTTGAGAGTTTAGCAGGTAGGGTCGCAAACGCGTCACAGATAAGGATCGAGGTTCGAGCTGGTGCTTTGCAGAATGGTTTTGTTTGCGAGCGAGACGTCAGTGCTGAGCGACCGATGCGGCTCGCAAGAACGGAGATGCGCTTTCAAAAGGCCGAAAGCGGGCAACCACCAATCGCATGCCCGTCTCTTTGGCAATTGCGTCCGCGACGAAACTCGTAAACAAGACCTCTTGTAATTCTGCTCGGATTTGTAGAATACGTCAAATACAGATTGGATATTTCCCTTTCAAGATCCCTTCGCAATACACCCTTTTGTACACCGCTAACTCCGTCCTCTATGCAATTCATTTAATCCTTTACCTTGACTTCTTGCCCTTCTTGCTCTTCTTGCCGTTAATGTTGGCAGCCTCCTTCTGGACCTCCTCGAGAGCCTCACCAGCCTTGCGTTTGCTTGAAGCATTCTTCGACTTGACGCTGACGGTTGTGCTCTTTCCGCTACGACCTCCTGCCTTTTGGATCTGGCGTTCTGCCTCGTCCCAATTGGCCTCGCCATTTGCAATAGCGTACTTGTCCAGAGGCAAGGCGTCAATCATAGCACGGGCACGCTCCTTCTCGGCAGCCATGTACTCGTCACCAGCTTCGGCGAGATCGTCTTCCAGAGTCTGTTGAAGAGGTGCAAATCGCTGCTCGTCCTCACCATCAAGCTTGTTGGCTTCGGCATCACCGCCGCCGATACCCTTGGGCATGGTCTCTGCGACAGCGCCCTCAACAAGACCACGGAAGTGCATCGACATCTTGCGCATCACCTTGACGAACATGGCGAGCAATTGACTGCTTCCAAGTCCAAGTTCCTTCTCGAGGTCTTCAAGCGTCTTGCGCTGCAGACCGATGGCATAAAGCAAGGCTTGTTGCACACCACTGAGCTTAACGGCTTCTTCTCCCTTGATACGGCCAGTGAAAAAGAGCTCGGCGATCTTGGGCAGCAAATCAAGAATGACGTGGTAATCCAGCATGTTGTTTGCGTAGCTATCCAGACGCTTCAAATCGAAGGGGCTGAACAGTTCGTCCAACTCGCTCTTGGTCAGCGCTCTCGGCGGCACGCTGCTGTCGAGCTTAATACCGGCATTAGCAGACTCATCGAGACTCAAAGCCTGGACGCTAGTGAACTTTCTGAATTGGTAAGACGAGAGACTAAGGAATCTGCGGTGGAAGTCCTTGGCGTATGCTCCAAGCCAGGCAGGGTCCGAGGAAGTAGCGCTGTCAAGTGTTCTCAACATGACACAGGTGTGTTCTCCAGTGAGATCGTTTGCAGTTTGACGAAGGTAGACAGGCACGAAGTTTGCGCGCTTCCAGAACTTGTGCAGCGGCGAAGTCAGACCATATGAGACACCCATGTAGTCCAGACGGGTAGGTCTGCGCTCTGATAGACGAGCGAAGAGCGGAGGCATGGTCGAAATGTCGCGAACCTTGACGTTGTCCTGCAGTAGACTGGCGTTCTCCAACTCGGCATCTGTGACACGTACCATGCCCTCGCTTCCAGCCTCGGCTTGTCCATCGTCCTCGGACAGAGAGGTAAACTTGCCCTCGAAGAAGTCTGTGAGAAGCTCGAGAGCCTTCTTACCGTAGCCCATGTTCATGTAGTCTGGGTGAGTGGCAATACGGACAACACGCGCTCCAGAGAGCCCGGCGAAGTCTTCATCTTGGAATTGTTGACTGACCAGCCAAGGGATCAGATCACCTCCTGCTCTTTGACCACGGCTCAGGCTGTTGATGACACTTTCTCTGCTGATCTGTCCTTCCAGGGCAAGCTGAATGACACACAGGGGTTCAGGAAGACGGTTGCTACCCTCCTCAACTGGAGGTACGAGTACGTACAATTGATGAGCGGGAGCATCAGACATGAGCTGCAAGTCGTTGGGAGTGTTCTTGTAATGCGATGCAACGTAAAGTGCCATCATCTGCTGGAGGAACTTTTCGGAAACGGGGTGGAAGGAGAAAAGAGTATCTCTGTTGACGGAGAGAAGCTGGCACTGATCGGGGTGAGGGCAGCCACGGGTTTTTGATGCGCGAGGAAGAGTGGCGTCCAGACAAAGAAGGCGGTTCATCCATTTCTCGACCGAATCTCCTTGTGCGTAACGGATTGGCTCGGAGAGGGTAATCTCACGAAGAGAGCGACCAGCGATAGCGACCTGGTTATCGTCCTTGGCAGATCTTCCAGTGGAGCGATCGGCGACCTGCTCGTCAGTAGATTTGGAGCCTCCCCGAGACTGTTCACGAAGCTGCTGAATCAGCTTGAGGGACAAGGAACGACCAGTACCCTCATAACCGTTGATGGTCGAGGCCATAAAGACCAGGTAAGGACCCATCAATTTTCTGACCAGAGGGAGGGGAATCGCGGCAGCTTCATCGATGACCAGGAGTTCAGCTTGACCGAGAGTGTAAGCATCCTGGGGCTGGATGTATTGGATGGTCTGCTTGTGTTGACGGTGAATGTTGACTCTGACAATAGCCTTGTTGAAGTCGGGGTTGGTAGATTGAATAATGGTGTAGTCAACGTGGTCGAGGTAGCCCAAAGCATCGAAACCTTTGAAGACGAACTCGAACAGAGTCTTCAAGTTCTCGGGGCTGGGCGAAGTGATAAAGATGTTGCTGTAACCGTGGGCGACGGCAGCGGCGATAGCAACACCGAGTGCAGCAGACTTACCACGACCACGAGCAGCGGTCAGAGTGACTGTGCTTTGCAAAGTCTTCTCGGCAATAGCGTCTACGAAAGTAAGCAAGGCTTTTGCTTGGTCGACAGTACGGGCCAAAGTAACGAGGGATCCAACGGGCTGAGTATCGGCAAGGCTCTCCTTGATGGTCTCGAGTTCCCTAGCAGCAGGGGTCTTGCCCTGGGCCTCTGGGTCAGGGGGAGGTAGCTGCTGAATAGTTTTTCCTCCAGAGATGGGCAAAACGTTCATCTCATCGTCGATGACCAAGCACGAGTCACAGCTGCCGAGAGACAGAATGAAGCGCTCGTTGAAGCGGGCGACAACATCGCCGTGGGCCTCGGTACGGTAGCGCGAGTGAATGTCCATGGAAAGAGTATAGAGCTGCTTCAAACTGCTCATGCCCTTCAAGAGCATGACAACAAGGCCTCCTCCTTCAACGGTTTCGATGGTGCGGGCGAGGAGGTTGGGGGTGATGGCCTCGAAGTCCTGCAGGATGCACATGCCGTAAGTGTTTCCGAGAATCTTCTCCGTCTCCTTGTAGTAGACATAGCGGATGTTCTGGGTCGAGACGAACAGCTCGAAGGGGTCCTCGTTGTCGACATCACGGATACCACGCTTGATTTCCTTCTTGATCTTCTGTTCTCTCTTCTTGCGGTGACTGGTGAAGCCTAGCAGCTTGTTCTTGTAGGCCCAAAGGACAGATTTGTTGGCCTTGAGGTTGGCAGTCTGGAGGATGTAGTGCAAGTTGACAATGACATCCTTCTGGCGATCGCCGACGACAACGAAGAAACCGCGCTTGTGTTCTTGAGCGGCATTGCGGATGAGGGCCGGAATGCGCGAATCACTGCAGGTGGTCAGTACGGAGGGAGGAGGCAGCGAGAGAAGACAGAATAGACATACATGGCCTTCTTGCCCATTTTGAAGCTGCGACTCGGGTCGCCGAATCAAATACAAGCTGGATAGCTGTTGGTAAAAAAGTGGCGGAGCTTAAAGAAAGGCCAAAAAGTTGCAGTCAAAATCTCGGGATTAAGCTTTCCGACCCCAGAGATTGACGGGTGTGGCCCGTGCCCGCCTGTTTTCCTTGGTGACGGAGGCGGTGGAGGCTTGGGAGCGAGCGAGCATCGCCTGCGGCGCAATTCAAGGTCGAGCCGCTTTCTATCCCCCGAGTTTGTCGCCAACTGGCAATCTACCAAACATGTCGATACCGCGCTCCTAACTGCTTTATCTGTGTCGCGTAACCCATCTTTGTATCTGACATATCTCATGATGTGTTTGTGCCGGCCCACCGCTCTGCTACATCACCTCGAACATCGATAGCAGCACTACCGCCAATCTTTGGTCCGCAATGGACTCTTTGAGACACTATGCCTTGGTCGCTTTGACGATTGCTTCCTGTCTGTTGGCCCTGAACTCGGCCGATGTCTTTGCATATGGTACTTCTATGCCTGCCCTTACGTCTGGCCATTCCACTGACACTTGTAGGACGTACCTTGCACGTTCTTGGCCTGATTCTCGCATCCATTGGCGCCTCCCTCCTGGCCTTGTCGCGCTACCTCAACAGGCCCTCCACGACTTCCTATACCGAGCTTCCTCTCGAGGAGACCAACTCCGACATCTCCCCACCATCACCGCGCTCGCCAGTATCGCCCAGCCTCAGCCATGCTCAGGTTCCTCAGACTAGTCTTCGCGTCTTGCGACTATTCTTCGTACTTCTGGTAGTCGCCATATGCGCTCGTGCTGAAGCTACAAGACGTCTCGTCAGAGATGTCCAATGTGTCGGACCTTCTTACGTCGAGCTGATACCATTTGGCCTTGCCATCATCGACTTCTGCATACACCAAAGACACAAAGTCTCTGCCGCTGAGGACAACTCCAATCTGAGTGTTTATGAACTTCTCGAAGAGTTTTGGGCCACCAACCGCTTCCGTTATGTTATCATTACCGCTCTCTTTGGCCTGTCAAGCGCAGGCATTTTACACCAGAGCGATAGCCCTTCTTCCACGTACATCTGCACGCCCGCAATTCACGATGAAATGATTACGATTCAACGCATTGCTTTAGTTCTCGACTTTTGCATTTCTTTCTGCCTGGACGCTCTTGTACGTTCATATTCCACCTCTGGCAGATCTTCTCCTGCCAAATCCTTAAGCATCATCGGGTGGGCCTGTCTTCTCTCTGCTTCTGCTATCGGTATTTGGGGCGTCATCTGGTTCTTCGCTGTCCCCGAGGATAGATTTTGGGTGCTCGAGATACCTCAAGGCTTCATTTGGCGTTTGATAAAGTTCGCCGCTTTGTGTTGCATAGCAGCATTATCCTCTTGCATTACGGTAGGCCTTCGTCGTCCTCGATTTGGTCATGTATATGTACTAACACTTTTAGATTTTCTACTCGGGTGCCATGTCGATTACTTCTGTTCTCATTTTTGTCGCATCGTGCTCGATAACTCTTAATTGGTCCTGGCACACTTTGCCAGCATTTCCTCCGGATGCTGACACATCGGCTTTGCTTTCCTTCTGCGGCCTTGTGATTGCTTTTGTCGCACTCATACATACCCAGGTCGTTTCGGAAGACCACCGCCGCAAAAAGTACGCTATCTTCTCTGACACGCCAATCACTCTCATTGGGCTTCTGATATTCCTTTTCTGTGTCCGTTTCCTAATCTGGCTTGGCCACATCACGCATGTCGCATATCATCCTATCGATCTCTTGATACATGAAGCGAACAATCTTCATAATGTTTATACCGGACGAGCATACTCGAGTGCTAACTTGACAGCTGCTGTGGTTGAGTATCAGTATCGCCATGGCAGAAATCCCCCGCCTAATTTCCACGAATGGTATAGGTATGCAATTGGGCGCGACTCCTTGGTCATCGATGAATTCGATAAGATTCATCAGGACTTACTACCATTCTGGACTCTTGATCCGTCGGACATTCGAGAGCGAACATGGCAAACCATATCCAATCCTTGGAACGATGTCGCTGGAATCAGCATTCGTAACGGCAAGGCTGAGATCAGTCCAAATGTCATGCCGACGCATAGATGGATGCTCGACGGTATTGTTGATATGATCAGTCGCTTCAGCGAGTTTCTGCCAGATATGGACTTAGGCTTCAACTTGAACGATGAATGCCGTGTAGCAGTCCCATATGAAGATATACAGGCGAGAAGAAAGGCTGCCAAGCGGAAGATCGACTCATACAATGATGCAAAAAATGCCTTCAGCGGAAAGCGGGCGGATGCCTGGAAGCCAGTACCAGAGGAATCCAGCGGGATTGTGCCTTTTAGGGAGATGTCGTGGCAAAGGACATTCAACGAGTTTGGAAAAGCTGGCTGCCCACCAGGCTCTGCAGTGCAAAGTACACTGCATTGGTCTACTAGTCATCTGTGCACATCTTGTGTGGCTCCTCATTCGTTAGGTGCATACCTCTCCAACTGGACGAAAAGTGCAGACATCTGCCATCAACCTGACATAGCCAATCTGCACGGCTTCTATCTTTCTCCAGCAGCTTTCAAGGCAACTCACGAGCTGTATCCTGTCTTCTCACAATCCAAAGTTCATGGCTACAACGACATTCTGTACCCATCCGCATGGAACTACATGGACAAAGTCAGATACGACCCAAACGACGATCATCCTGACCCTTCTTGGGACGACAAAACACGCACACTTTTCTGGCGGGGAAGCACTTCCGAAGGTGTCTCATCTTTCACGGGTGTATGGAGAGGCATGAGTCGCCAGCGTTTCATGAACCTGGCCAACAACATCGCCTCCACTGTGCCATTACAATCAATACTCCTACCTTACCCCTTTGCCAAGAAGCGCAAGCAGCTGGCCTATGTGGATGTGCCTACCTCAGAGCTCACCAAGCACGTCCCCGTGGACGTCAAGCTCGTAGATCAGATCATCCGCTGCGGCGGCCCAGACTGCGACGATCAAGCAACGCATTTCGACCCCATGGTCCCACCAACAGACTTCCAGGCTCACTGGTCATACCGCTATTTACTCGATCTCGACGGCGCCGCCTTCTCCGGTCGCTTCATCCCATTCTTGCAATCACACAGTCTGCCGTTCAAAGCAGCCTTGTTCCGTGAGTGGTGGGACGACAGATTGACACCCTGGCTCCACTTTGTGCCTCTCGACCTCCGCGGCCACGGTTTCTGGGCCACTCTCGTCTATTTCATGGGTCTCGAAGGCAAAGTCCAAGGAAAGCATATCATGTTACCCGGTCATGACAAGCAAGGCAAATACATCGCCGAAGCTGGACGCGAATGGGCGAACAAGGTGTTGAGAAAGGAAGATATGGAAATATACATGTTTAGGCTGTTGCTCGAATATGGCAGGATCACGGATGACAATAGGGATGAATTGGGGTTGAGTGTTGAGGAGGCGGAAAGGATTGGGAGAAAATGGCTTGGTGATGGGAAGATGTATTATGATGATAAGCATGAGTAGGATCTGTCAACCAATATCCAGTTTGATCACATCTCTATCGACCTTCGTTACCTGCCGCTTTTAGTTGTACATGGCATTTCACACGTCTCGATTGCGAATGTGGTTGCTTCTGACACTGCTAGGAGGAGACGATGGAGGTGATCGGATCCGTTTTCATCATTCTTTTCCTTATATATAGCAATTGCTCGGCGGGTATATCGCTGTTTCTTTGCTCTTCGTGAGCAAGTCATATGCCTTGAATGACAATCATCATCATCTGCGGAAGCTCTCCCATGCCTCGCTCTACCGCTCGTGTCTTGCTTCCTGTAAAGCAGATCATGCATATTTTCCGTCAACGTGGCCTTAATCCCCGTCTCCACTCCGTTGTGCTATGTTCTTCCTCATTCAAAATCCCCTCTCTTGGCTTGCCCCTTTTGTTCCGTCGTTTCCTCATCGCGAACCATTGAGTCCGATGTTCTTAACTCTCTTGGCGAGCTGTTCCCCATCACTGCCGTAGCCCGATGGTCCGCTGTCAATTGGTCTCTTTGGTCGGCGGTCGCCGCTCAGCTCAACGATGGTCAGCAGGGATTTCCAGCCTATTTACAAGTTGCACACACCCAAACGTCAGCCAAAATCTTCCTCTTCAAAAAAGCAAATACGTATCCAAAACACTACATGTCAAGGATCGTTTGGAGTGTGGCCCAACCTGGTGTTTGCTGCAACGCTGCACCGAGGCTCGTGTCCTTCTGCGTTGCCACTTGACAAAGGAGACGGAACTCATCCTAGGAAACGTTAGCTCACTTCTTGTACAAATAGACAGTCATTGCAGCATACCTCGCTCAAAACGCCCATAGTATGCACGAAACATAGGACGTGGAAGTCTGACATCTTCTGAACTCCATCGGCGGTATCAAGTCTGGCGACTCTACTCAAGAACGTCTTCAAAGCTCTGTGCTCTTGAGATTGACCAAGCATTTCTCTGTTCTCAACAACAAAGCCTTCCTCACTTGTGAACAAGGGCTTGGCTTGCAAGGGGAAACCGTGGGTGAGCGTGACCAGTAAGTAATCGACAGGGAAAGATGGTTTGGCATTTTCTTGCACGTTTGCTCCATATTCGTTGATGCGGCGGTAGAAGACTTCTGGGATGTATCGCGTGCGACCCAACTCCGAGTCCTGGTCTTCTTCCTGTACTAGCATGACTGTCGGATCGGCGGATGGCTCAATAATGTCAGCCCGTGTCATTTCAACAGCAGAGTCGGATGCTTGATAAGCTTGAACAGCGATCTGGTCCTCGTCGTCACCAGTGATGATGCAGGTCACAAAGTTGGAGCCAAACGAGCCTGTCTCACTCCATCTCGAGGGACGCGGGTACTTTGCTTGGAACCTCGAAGCGAACATGATCTCGAGCGACGACATGAAGTATGAGTCGGCATGACGTTTGCATACGACAGTACCGTCATTCTTGCCCGAGTCGATCAGGTCGGTGAAGATGACACCGACCCGCTGAAGACCGCAAAGTGAAGCGACTTTGTCGATCTCGTTCTCGTTTGCCCAGTCGTTGAGTGTGACGCCGTCAAGTTCATCTACCTGAGGAGGCTCATAGATAGCTTCGATGACAGCTTTCGTACCAAGAGGGATCTCGGCGTAGGGCTCGTAGCGGCCGTACATGAAACCGATTCTTTGAGCACCTGAGTTTCTCCAGAAGTCGAGGATCTTGTTGATAATCGCGGGAGAAGAAAACTCGACGTGGTCGACCATGCGGTAAGGTTGAGGCTGTAGAGTGATGGCACTAGGCTGGCATTTTGTGCAGATACCTGCAGGGAAAGGCTTGTGACCTGAAGGGCAGTTTGGGTTGACGCGATAGTATGGCTCAGTGAGGGGAGGCATCCAAGAACTTCCAGACTCGTACTTGTTCTTTCCTTGGTTCACTTTGCGGAGGTATGCATGGTATGAGAGGTGTTTGATCTTCTTCTCGGCCAGATAGCCGGCATCGTATGGCTCGATGGGCTGGCAGTGGTCGCACATGCCGTTGGGGCCGTGTCTGCACATTCTTGTGTCGCGAGGTCTCTTGATCTTGCCATTCTCTTTGTCCAAAGCATCGTCGATCGGCAACTGCTTGACAGTGTCCCAAGGGTTGTCGACACGTGTCTGAGCAGTCAGGTTGGGAATGGCGATGGTGGCGGTGTCCTGGGCAGTGACTTCCTTGCCGTTCAGTCTGTAGGCGTTGGAAGGAGCGGGAGGTTGGTCGCTGGTCGGAGCTTGACCTTCGCTGAATTCGATGAAGATCTGGGCGCCATTTCTGCTATGATTAGGACTGTTTAGTGACACAGCGGTGGACAGACTTACGCAAGGCCGAGTTTCTGAACAGTGACGCCCTTGAGACTCTCAAGAGATCGCGACTGGCCGCCACGCTGTGGGCTTATGGCAACTGATGAAGGAACCGTCTCTGGAGTGAGCTTATCCACAATTTGGGGAAGTAAAGTCGAAAGATCAGTCGAAGGCTCGACGTTCAGGCGGAACTGGCCAATACGACTGGTGAAGCGCAAGATCATGGTGCGAGTTGCTTGTTAGAAACGGGTTTAGGTGTGCAAGAAAAAAAGGAAGGAGGGCGAGAGTCGAATGTTAAGCAGTAGCTCGGGACGAGACAGCAGGTGAAAGCAGTCGGGGATCGGGTGAGTTGTGGAAGGTGCTCGCCCTCAGTTGTATACTGTATTGTGAATCTAGCGGTCGCAGCTTCCTTACATGACGTGAGATGTGAACACTGCTGCTCCGGGATCCGGGACGGAGTTAATTTAGCTCCCGTCAGCCCTATCCTGCCAGACACGTCGCAGTCTTGAAAGTGGCAGGCGCATTCTTGAACTATCAAGAAATCCCATCCACATACACCTTCGCAACAATGGTCGACTGGGTCGGTCTCCTGGTCCCCCTGGCATACTTGTCCATCCTCATAGGTTCTCTCGCCACTTTCAGCTCCCTATACCGTCGTCGCAAGGCCCAAAAAGCCGCCAACCTTGCGCCATGGTTCCCACCCCACCTGCAACGTAACATTTACCTCTCGCTCCTACACCTCGACCCTCAGGACCCCTCATCTACCCCCGAAGGCTCTGAGAAGTCATTAAGTCAGATTCCCGACGGCATCATCCGTGCTGCCCTGTTGCGCCGCGCCGTCGAGGACATCCACCGCATCATCCAGATCCGTAACGCAAAGCCCGCCCTTCAAACACTACTGCAGAGAGGTAGCGTTGGTGATGAGTTATGGCAGCGCTTCTTAAGAGCCGAGCAAGAGATCGAGGAGGAGGTCAAGGATGTTGTCTCTGAGGTACGCTTCAAGGACCGACGCCTCCTTTTTGGCATCAAGACTAACTTGTGCTTTAGGCCAACGCTCTCGTACCAAACTGGGGTCAGATCATCTTCCAGTCAGCCAACGAAATCGCCAACAACCAGCTGGCCAAGCAACGCATGGAGGACATCCAATCCAAGCTGCCCGAAGAGAAGGAGTGGTGGGACAAGAGAAAGCAAGGAATCCAGACTCAGTTCATGAAGGAGCTCGACGATGAAGCTGCTGGCAGCAGAAAGGGTTCAGTCACCTCGGCTTCGAACAGCAGAAAAGGCTCTGTGGTTTCTGTCGCTGGCCAGAAGATCAACAGTGATGAGGATGCCGTCTTGGTCGAGACACCGGGCAGTGCGAAGAAGAAGGGCAAGAAATAAACTGACACGTCCACTTTTGTGCTGGTTTGAGACGAAATTTCAAGAGATATCCATTTTTCCTGTCTGAGAAGCTTTCCGATTCATAAAAGAGTCGGAGGACGAAACGCTATGCAGATCCTAGGAGCCTAAACGAGTTCATAGGGTCTAAGAGAAAGAGCGGGTGAAGGAGAGAAGAATCAAATGCATGCGACGTCTTTACGACGGCGCGGATATCAATGTACAATGCGAAACCCCATGTTCTGTGTAAGACTGACTCCGAGCGCCCTGCTGTTCCAAACCCCCATGTCCAAAATCTTCAAACACCACGCCATGCTTTTTTCTAAAATCGTATAAGTTCATCAGTTCCCGCCCTTGGGCGACTGCTTGCGCTGCTTGATAGTCCTAGGTGTCGCATTCACCACAGAGAAATGGCTAGCCTTGGGATCATAGAAAGCTTGCACATCCAGAGTTAGAATAGATCTGCTGCCCTTAAGTTGGATCAATCCTTGAACGACAAAGCTTCCCCTTGGCGGCTCCATCTTCTTGGGCATCTTTCCCTGGGCAATTGTGGCGTGGAAGATGTGTTGGGCTATGGGCATCTCTATGCTCGAGGGTGGTTGCGGCACTTTGGCCCATGGGAAGAGCGACGAGGCACTGCTCTGTTCCTTGTCTACATTTGCTGATTCTGGTGCGCCGGCTCCTGCTTGTGTCTTGGCCTGTGCTGCCTGTTGTTGGGCCTGTTGGGCCTCGAGCAATTGCAGTAATTGTTGATATTTGGCGTCTTGACTGCCGGGTTTGGTGTCAATCTCCCAGCCAAGCAACTGTTTCAAGCGATGGTATTGAAAACCTGCGAGGACCTTTGTGCTGTTGTAGAGGCCATTGAAGGCAGCAGTTGGCCAGAGAGTACGGGTGATGCGGTGTTGCTGTTGGGCGTCGATGCGCTGGAGGGAATAGGCAACGAAGTCGTCGCCAACCTCAATACCTGCGCGAGCATACTCCTGAGGAGGGCCGTCCGGGAAGATGATGTCGAGCCAACACTGGCCAACCTTGGTGTCGCGACCAAGCTGCTTGACGAAGGCGGGGTGCTTTTGAGCGGTGTCGAAGACGATCTTGACCAGTTCGGCTAGGGGAATATTAGCAGATGAACAAGGTATGATATGTTAGAAGTGTCATACATTGAATCTTCTTGTGGCGAGCCTTGTCCTTTGAGACCTTGACGAATTCTTGCCACTCCGGATCCGAGCCCTTGTAGAAGGACCGAGGCAGTTTCTTAGCCCACGTCAAGGGAATGAAATAGGAGTCCTCATCTGCGAACTCGGAATCGGATATGCGAGGCTCTTCGGCTTCTTCACCCTCCTGGATCTCAATCTCGATGTCCGGGAAGAAGTACCAGACATATGCGACGAGGCATGATGAGTAGAGAAAGAAGGAAGCGATACGGAGAGGAGTGAATAACGGCGGAGGCTGGAAGCGAACGGTATGTGACCTGACAGGCTCGCCCGGCTGTACGAGGCGGCGGAGATGGGCGGTGGTGGTGAGCGGGCGGCGGTAGAGAGTTGACGGACGGGCTAATGATCTGAACTTTGGGGCGGGGCGAAACATTTGGACAGATGGACGATGGACCGGGGAGATGATGCGAGCAGAAGCGACTGCCGCGAAGGCGCAGATGGTGAGTTGCGACAGATGAATGAAACACTTGATGATGGCGGAGAGCGTTACGGCCTTGGTTGGACTGGGACGCGGAGGTGACGGGTGACGGGGGACGGAAGAATGCTGCCAAGGCGCCGACTGACGTTCCACCATTCATCGAACACGTCCATAGAGCATAACTCCAAGACAATATAACTCATCGCCCACCGCAAGCATGAGACTGGCTCCGTGTGTCTTGCTGCCTGCTGCAGTCGCTGCTGCAAAGGCTTCTCTGGGAAACCTCTATATTCACAATGAGCAGGTGAGCGGCGACCAGCCCGTCCTCAGCCTCAAGGCCGACGCCGCCCGTCTGGTTATCGCCTCGCGACTGGGTCTCGACCAATACCACTCGCTCCAGGGACAGGACGACAAGTCTCTGCAAACAATCGATCGCCTCGCCGGAAGCTCCTCTTTCCTCTCATCCCAGGATCTGTCCGTCGCCTTGATTCTGTCGACCGTTGGCCAAGAAGACGTCCCCTTCTCCCTCTCCGACTCTGCCCACGTGCAGACTATCCAGATCAAGGACTCTCCTGATTTCCAGTCCTCTGAGAAGCTATTCAAGCATCTTGCACAACAGTCTGGCATTGACAACTTGGACCACGTCCAACAATCCACCGTCTCCTCTTACACCGGTCCCGCCTTTAGAATCGCCGAGGACTCTGAGGTACTATCACATCTCCTTCGGTCCCACTCTACACATGTTGCTAACTGAATCAGGCACTCGCATCTGCCTTCAAAGTCTTGACCAGCCAGTACCATACCGTTCTTGTGCTCAACGTTCCCAAGGATACTAGCAAGAACACCTACGGTTCATACGATGCTGACGTTAAGTCGCACCAAAAGCGCCAGTTCAAGGAGGCCCCCTTGATCACTGAAGCCACAAAGACTGCTTCTCACCTCAAGGCCACCTTGACTCCTGACGCTTCCTCGAACAAGACCTACAACCAGACCGGCCCTCTCAGAGGCATTCTTCCTGGCTGCTTCCCTTCATTGTCCACCTGTCAGTCCATGACCCGTAATTGCACTGGTCACGGCTCGTGCGTCCTGAAGCACACCGACAGAGATGCCGGCGACCTCGGTGGCAAGTGCTACTCTTGCGCCTGCCAGGATGACGTCCGCATAAACGCCAACGGCGGCAAGAAGACCACTCGCTGGGGCGGCCCCGCTTGCCAGAAGAAGGATATCGTCATGCCTTTCTGGCTCATCAGCTCCTTCTCCGTCTTCTTGGTCTTCCTCGTCAGCTGGGGTGTTGGTCTCCTCTACACCATGGGTAGCCAAGAACTCCCCAGTGTCATTGGCGCAGGTGTCTCTGGCCCTGTCAGAAAGTAGAGTGTAGTCTCTTACACCTCACATCCAACCCATCATCTCATTCAACCCTTGTCGCAAACCTCATGTAGATATATACCAATTTGATTAGTTTGTCATGTTCAATTCTGCTGCTGACTTGTTCTTTTGTTGCAATACAGGAAGATTCTCGTTGACTTTACAACTACTTGTCTTTCTGACATGACTTGCTGTCTCTACATCTGAGCGACGACTGGTGCTGATCAATGTACAGTTTTTGGGTGGACTGCTTTCTAATTTGAAAAAGGATACGGCGCTGCGGTCGTCTCAACCTTTTATCCGGGCATTGGCATACCAAGTGACCATCGCAGCTTTTGACAATCTTGTTTTGCTCGCAATACTCTATAAGCCAGCTGCTCTGTTCTTGCTCTGTTGTCATTCTAGGATTATGATATCCGACATGCTAGAGGGGTGACCCTGTCGATTTGTTGCTCACCATCTTTCAGTCAGCATTCCTACGTACTGGAATCCTAGTTGTCTTGCACGTAGCACTAGGAATCAACGTTTTAACACCTTGCTTAGATATAAATTGTGGATGTTTGGAGATGCGAAGTCGCTATGGACGAAAATGACAATCGTTGCGTTGAGGCAGGCGAATGGAAGACACTTCAAGTCCACTGCCTACACCAGACACACGCAAAATGCAATGATTACAAGTGGTTCTTGATATGTGGCTCTTGTTTTATGAGTATTGTGGGTCTATAATCCAATTAGACTTCGACTGTCATGATCAAAGAGTAAATGTTGTAGACATCATCTCCCTCTTGAACAACAATTGCTTCCTCGAGCTAGTCGTTCTTTCTCATGATCTGGAAGGACGAACAGGGAGCCAGTCTTAGCCGATCCCAAATCAATCACTCCTCCTCATCGCTAACCTCCTCTCCATTCTCCCTCGCCTTTTCCTTCCTCTTGCGAATCCTATCTCGCTTCTTGTCCAGCAACTTTCTCAAGTTCTTGGCCACATTGAATGTGCCACCAGTATCCGCGCCACAGTTCGCACACTGCTTTCCACCCTTACTCTTATGCCTCTTCAACGCACATGCTTCGCAGAAGTAATGACCGCATTTCGTCACCACAGGGCTCTTGTACGGTTCCTTGCAGATGATACATGCGAAAGGGATCTTCTCCAACTCTTTTGCTTCTTCGTCGTTATCGGAGTCGTCTGCTTGATCGTTGCCGGAGCGGTTCGCTGAGGCGACAGTGGTGCCTTTTTGGGGTGCTTTGCTCTTGCCGGCCTTTTCCCACTCCTTGTCGAGTTGCCAGCCTTGTTTGTAGTCTTCTCTTGCGTGGAGGAATTTACAACTGTCGCCGAAACCGCAGAAACCAGTTTGCTTGTAATCTTTGCACACATCCGGCGCGAAGTCCACAAGTGTGATCATGCGCATATTCGTCGGTGCCTTGACGGGTCCAACGCTCTTGCCTAGCTTATCGGGGTTCTTCTGGATGAAGTTGCCGTAGCCTTTGGCACCCTTGTATGTTCCATCCTTCTCAACATCCCCATCTTGTTGTTGCCCACCACTCGCAGCTTCATCCACGTGCACCCAATTGCTTGTCCTCGTCGCATCGTCCATGTTTGTGATAGCAGCACTTCGGTCGCCGGCGAACTGTGTACTTTTGCCTAGATCGCGGGTTGGTTTCGTGATGGCCGAGGTGGAAGTGGTGATGCCGCCTTTGCGACGGCGTTTTACGCGTGCGCCACTCTCGTCTTCGCTGCTGTATTCCGAGTCCGAGGCGGAAGGAGGAGTGGCGGCGCGCTTTTTGAGATTGGCTCGTCCGGCTCGCTTTTTGAAGACGACTGGCGCCGCTGGTGTGGCGTCGGCCATGGTGTGTTTGTCGGTTTGGAGCTGTGACAGATGCGTGTGAATATAGGAGACAGCAATCAAATGAGTCTTTGTTCAGAATGTCTCGAGTCGTGTGTTTAGAGCGTTGCGACTGTCTTGTAGAATATGGAAGTTAAAGAGTGGGAGACGCGGGGAAGGAAGCTGTGAACCCCGAAGGAGGGTCCGAGACTGACGCAATGCAATTATTAAGCATATTTATTCCTCGATAATCACAATTGCGAGAAAGAGAGAGAGAGAGAGGGGAGAGGGAGTGAAGGTGCATCACAGAGACGTTTACAAGTGGCAGCAAGTAAGTTAGGACAGAGAAGAGTTGTAATTGAAGCAAGAACGATGCGCAGCATCGAACTAGGGAAAGACACTGAGGTCATGAATAATCGTACAAGCATTAGCAGCAACGGAGCCATTTCTACACACGGATTACTGCCGGAAAGCTATCGAGAACGAGCCTGTATATCTCAAACCGAGGCTAGACCAGCAGCCATGGTTTCTTCAATGGCACGCTGGTTAGACATGTGCTCCTGATGTGCGATGCCACGCTGCGCAAGCAGCTCGTTCTGGTGGCGTGAAAGCTGATCGTGGTCAAAGTCTGCGTGATGCAAGTCGGCAGTGTTGCCTTGAAGATGCTCCAGTATGTTGTGATCATGCTGCATCATTGCGTCGCGTGCCATGAGCGTATCGTGGTTAGGATCGTGACTATGAAGATCCATAGATAAACCGTTCATGTGATGGTGGTGCTGGGACAAATCAAGACTAGTATCATCGTTTGTCGTCCCAGTCAAATCAGATGCACCACCCATAGTATCATGATCGTCAGGCTTGGTCCAACCGCCATAACCTTCACCACGGCTAATGATCTCACCACTCTTCACCATCTTGCTGCGAAGTTGACTCATCTTGCGGCGAGTGCGTTCGCGAAGGAGATCATCATGGACCGGAGCATACCACTCAGTGTGGTCAACGAGGTGATACAGTTCTGCGAATATGGCCTCGAAGGTTTCGAGCGAGTTTTGGTTGTAGGCATAGGTCGAGTGTTTGTGCATTAGCTGAACCAACAGCTTCTCAGGACCCTTTGCCCAGACATCTCTGCTCTGTACCCACTCGGCAGTTAGATGTTCGCGACGGCGACTGCGGCGTTCAAGATCCTTCAGCATGCGTTCTTGACGTTCCTCAGTACGTTTGCGGGCTTCTTGAACCTTACTCTTGCTACGGGAATCCCGAAGCTTGGGTGTAGTCGGAGTAGTGCCTGTGGTGGCAGACTGTGGAGCAAAGGGATCGTTGTTTGCAGTCGAGTCTGGATGCATGTGCGAGGCAGTGGTAGTGTCTACATCGAGGTGATCAAACAACGAATCGTCGTTTGGCGTGTGTGACTCGCGTCGTTGGCGCATCAAGCGACGCATCTTGAGTTTGAGTTCGACCTCTTTCTTCTGCAGCATGATCTGCTGGAGCTGTAACTGCAATGTCTCCTCGTCCTCAGACAGAGGGTCAAGGTGTTCAGGCATTAGATCTTGGTGCATGGCGGTGGACTCGGTCAAGCCTCCCAGTGCGCGGGCCAACTCTGGGCTGATGTCTGGCGGTGGTGGCTGGGCACTGTCATCAGTGGCATCGGCCATGGCCATGAGCGGGGCGTACGGGCTCTGATATGTCGTGTCTGGTTGCGACACGGCCATGTGGGCTTGAGGAGCGGACACGGGCGTGGGATCTTGGACGACATTGTGCATCGAGTCATGGTCATCATGGGGTTGAGTGTTGACATGGACATCAACGTCGGTATCCAGGTCCATGTCAACACCCATGTCGATGGTGAAGTGCTTGCGCGCATCGGTGCGGAACTTCTTGTGCGAAGTGTTGCGGCGCTCGAAAGCTCTTCGGATAGTGCGCGTACCGACGACGAGCTTATACGTGTCGTACAACCACCAGAGCATGTCATCGACAGACATGTCTGGCTTTTGCGCGACGCGATCGAAGAGGGCCTGCTCGACATCCTTGTTCATGACGCGGTGTCGTCCGGTCCTGCTCTCCGGCGGCTTTCCAATGCGTCCATAGCGCTCAAGCTCAAGCTGTTGTCATGACGTTAGGTCGTGCTCGATGCTGTATCACGAGCGTCGACGACTTGCCTTCCAGCGGCGTATAGTCCTGTCGGACACGCCCGTCTGCTTCTCTATCTCATCTTCGGCGACGCCTTGCTGCAGTAGCTGCTTGACTTGGCTGCGCGCCTCTTCGGGGTATGCTTTGCCTGTATTGTTCCATCAGCACGCTGCCTAGTGCCGAGGCCTGGCCATGGATACGCACCCATCCTTATGACAGCAATGCCAATGTCTCTGTCACTGACTGTCGTTCAAAGTGACAAAAAGCATGGGCTCGGCCTTATTGCCCTCTTTTCTCCCGATCCACGTGACCGTCTCCCGAGTGGACAGCGGCCAGCCTCACCGTCCTCACCACGGCCCACACCTCGTCTTGCTTCGGATGTGACTGTATTGTAAGATCGTCACGTATTGATCCAAGGTAACAGCAGTGTCTCAAAATTAAGTTGGGAATATTAATAACATTTGGTTCGATGCAATTGTATGCATTACTAGCAATAAGCTATCGACCACTTTAGTCTTCCATCAATGAACCATAACAGGATTACTACCATTATCACTATCTCGACTCCCTCATCTGCAGTCCGAGAAGTTCTAGTGCAACAAATTTCTCAGACTTGGACTCGCGCTTGCCCCATTGTTTCTCATGTCTACTGATCCGTCACGTGGCGTGGCAGCTCGAGGGAACCCTGCAGGTGGAGTGCCGTGTCCGAGGCTGCCGTTAGAACTTTGCTGACCATTTGCGATCGGTGGCAGCGTCTGAGGATGTTGGTGGTGCACTCCATGTATTCCATTGCTCATTGGTACATGATGGTGCTGACCTTGAGGCTGACCATTAGGCTGTACGAAGGCAGGCGATGTGCCATGACCATAGGTTGGTACACCACTAGATGCATATCCGTTTACTTGCGAATGCGATGATTGGTATTGTCCAGGGTATGCCTGAGGAGCTGGAGGTTGCATTTGTCCCACGGCTTCGATTGGAGCTTGCGGCTGTGGCTGGGACGGTGCTATCTGCATGGGTGCTTGAGACTGTTGCTGCTGCTGTGGGGTTTGGTTTGCGATTCCTGTGACCCATCCGATCTGGAGAGGAAATTGTTTAGGAGGTGACAATGATACCCTCTTTCGTGCAGAGGGCGGCGATGGCGAAGCTTCTTGCGGAGCATTAATCCGTTTGAAATGACACTTGTTGCACCTGTAGCCTTTGAAAGCATCCTCTTTGCGCGTTGTGGCTAACGGCTGAGCCTGTAATCTCTTCATGGTCTCTTCAGTCGTCCACCATCTCGGGCTGGTGTCGGTCTGACACTTGAGACATGTCTTGATAAGCTCATCTTCAGGAGAGCCCGCGCCATCCGCTTGTTCGGCTCTGGAAGCTCCTGCTGGCGAGTCGCGCGCGGATCGTACAACGTTGCTTGCTGTAGAGACCCGGCGATTCGTCGTTGAAATCGTATGAGTCGCTTGTGAAGCTAGCTTCGTTGACTGACTCAGCAAGTTAGCCTTACGGGCGGTTCCAGTAAGCGTCGGGTCTGCTTGTTTGTAGTTCTCGACGAACACTTGTAAGGCGTTTTGACCTTTGTCATCTGTAGCCTCGCTGATGGGGTGGACGGGAGTCTTGACGGCGTGTTCCTTACACCAGATGGCAGCTGTAAGTGAACCGGTTTCCTCGCCAAGCGTCGCCGTTATGACTTGATCTTTGCGCGACCCCTTGACCGGTGTCACATCGAAGCCCAGTGTGTATTCTGCCTGGATAGCGCAGCCGACATGGAAGTTGGCACGACATTGCAAACACGACACACAAGCTCCATGATTGTTCTTCTTGCAGATCTTGCATGTTGCCTCGTAGCGCTCTGACGGGATAGCGCTGAATCCCTCAGCTCTTTCCAAAAGGCTGGCTTCGCTGAATCGAATCTCGGGCGTCCATATCGCGCACTGGACGTGGACCCAATTGTTGCCATCAGTGCGTTTCAGTGGCTCTCTGGGGTTACTGGGACGATTCAGACTAGCTTGCTTCTTGTTGTACTCCAGCTGTACACTGTCCATGAGCTCTTTCTCCAATCTCTCCTTTTCGCGCTCGCGGTCTGACTTTTTCTTGTGAGTAACCCTTGGTGCTTCGAGCATCTCTTGAATGGTTTCTTCGATGGGGCACAAGGTACACATGTACTCAGTGGACACTGTTGGCGTCCTATCGTTGGTACATTGATCGCAGACCCACTTTGCTGGTACAGCTTGAATCGAGAGACCATAGCACCTCTTGTGTACGCTAAGTTTGCAGTGTGAACACACTACAGGTCGTTCGCCTGCAGAGTCAAGAACATTGCAGACAAAACAAGGGAGGTCTCTCCATCTGGGTTGCTCGGGCACGATGGGAGGGGGCGGCGGAGTCGGGAGCTTCGGAGCCTTCTTCTTGTCGGTGCTATCGAGTCCCATCTTGGCCTTCTTCTTCGGCGGCTCTGCCCCTTCGACTGACTGGATGATGAATCCCGGGTCGACTGCTGCGGACTCATTGGAGGCCAATATCTCGCGAACGACTTCTTCGTCAAATTTGCGCTTCCATGCACGTCCACCGGCTTGGACGGCCTTTTTGGTGGCTTCGTCGATGTCTTCCCATACGATCGCATACCTTCTCCAAAGTCCAGCACAGCGACCACAAAGTGCCAGAAGCAAACGATTACTCTTGTCTTTGCTTCCTTTCCCCTCACCAGAAGGCACTGTTTGACCAGGTGTGATTCCGGGAGCTCTGCGCCATTGGCGGGAATGTCTTGTAGAGCAGTGCTTACACTGGAATCCTCTCTTCTGGGTGATAGCTTTTTCGGCGTCGAAAGCAGAGTCGTCTAGATCGTCGGCAACTTCGGCTTGAAGCTTGCTCGCAGCGTCCATGTTCTGACGCTTTCGTCCTTTGCGTCCTCCATAGTTGTCCCATATTTGTCGGCCGCGGGGTGTCTTCTTCCAGAGGTAGTAAAAGCGTACGATAGTAGAGGTTGGCAGTTGTGTCTTCATGTGAAGCCGGACCAAACGATGCTCCGAGCCGTACTTTATCACGCCTTCCTCGAATTTTTTCAACTCGTCTGGTGTGAGTATGGGCTCCTTGAGATCCTTGACGCGATCGACCTTGGATAGTTGTTCAATTGCCTTGTTCGCGTTGTACTTGTTTTGGATCAAAAGCTCGAGTGCTTTATCCAGAAGGTTGGAGCCGCAGGTTGTGACCTTAAGCGATTTTGCAGTACCCTTTGCACGTTCCATGAAGTTGTCGATGAACGCCTCGCTCGATGCAGGAGCATGTTCGTCATTTTCTGGCATCTTGAACATGAGTTTGGCTGTGTTTCTGGGGTCATCGTTGTCGTAATCCTCTCCTCTGTGGACGTAGCCTGTAGGTTCGTCTTGTATCCACTTAGGCCTCTTCTCTCGTTCCTTCCGATCAGCCTCAATCGCTGCAATGGTCTCTTTCGTAAGCTTGGTGTCCTTTTTCTGACCTCCACCCTTAACGAAGCGCTTTTTAATGTCGGCGGGCTTTACAAGCTCCACAGGTCTGCCATGCCACACGTTGACATTTGCCTGATGGCGTGGTCCCAAGCGTGAGCTGGCTCTCGGATAGATGGCACGATCGTCATACTGGAGCGCGTCTTCGACCCTGCAGTGAATTCCCAAGTAACGGAAAGGCCACATCTTGGCCATGGCTATTTCAGCCTGCGTTCCGGGATGTTGATCAGTAGCAACATCGGGACCGCTGGGGCTCGGTGCTCGAGTGCTTGCAGCCAATGCCGGGTCTTCTTCCTCTTCTTCGAAAACCTCTTCTTCTTCTTCGACCCCAACAGAAGAAGTGCCGTTCTCCAATCTTCTTTCCGTAACGCGGTTGCATGGACCGCAAGCCCAAGCGAAACCACGTGTAGGCTTCTTGGGCAGTGGAGGCCGGACACAATTCATGTGGTAGCAGTTGCCGCAGATTGCGCAGTCAACGGAGTCGTTGCTAGAAAGAAATATGTCAGAAATGGTCATAGCCAGTCACTAGCATCATTCGTACCTTGCACAGTATTGAGTGCATCTCTTACAGAGCTTGACTTCAGCCGTGAGTTCTTTGACTCTGTTAATTTCGACAGCGATGAACTTCCATCTCTCATCTAGAGCTTGTTTGACCTTGTCTGGTACGTTGATAATCTGCCAAGTTGGGACCACCTCGTAGAATCTTCGAATGAAGCGGTCGAAAATTTGATTGAACCAAAAGCAATTCTTGCCTTTGCGGTACTCGTCGAGATTGTCGATTTCGGAACGATGAAGGATCTGGCACTTTCCGCGTAAAGACGTAAGAGGACAGACATCAGAATGCATAGTACCATAGACAATGCGACTATCGCTACTGGCGCGTTGTACATCGCGTGGGCGATAGAACCAATTCACCCGGATCGAATCCACGGGGGATTTCGGGTCGTCGGATTTGGTGTGCAAAAACTCCATAATTCTGCAGAGGTAGTAAGGATCACCGGGTGGTTCACAAATGAGATATACATGATCTGGAGTCAATCGATTAGTCGTGAGAAAGTAGTTGATGAATTCTTGGTTGCTTGCCGTCAACGTATAAGGTCGTGCCATCATCTGCCACAAGCCCGCCTTTCTTCAGAAATGCCTTCGATTTCTCAAAAGTCATCATTTTGGATTCACGGGACATGTTTGCTAGAGGAATTGAAGTTGCCGGCTGTTTCGTAAGAGGTTGCGCGGCGACATTTGCAGTGGTGCTACCAGATCCCGATGCAGCAATGGCCGTATTGGCGGCACCGGCTGCCTTGCGCTTCTTAGGCGGGGCAGTAGGAAAAGACGAAGTTCCTGGGATCGTCTCCTTGCCAGAAACGGATGGGGATCTCTCATCGTGATCTGCACCATTGACTCGGACAATTGAAGGGTCCGCGGCGACCTTTTTGGTTTCTGTTACAACTTGCTGGTTGCGCTTCGAATCAACAACCGTGGCGTTTCTGGCAGATGCAGGCTTGGCTGGTGGCGGGGGGACTTCGAAATCCATGTCTTGATCCTCTGCGTAATTCGGTCGAGGACGATTGCGTGAGCGTGTACCATAAGGCATGGCGTCACCCATTGCAACATCTGAGAAGTCCTGTGCCGATGGCGGATCCGTTGGCCGCGATGATGATTGTCGTGAATTTGGCTCCGTGGGTGGATCGGTATTAGCAGGAGCTGGGGTGTGAGAAGCACTCATAATTTCACGTGGAGTGTTATCTGCGTTTTCAGGTTTGATAGTGCTGAGTCCTGGTGGCCCAACAGGCGAGCGAGAACCAGCATCGTTCATGGCGCTGGACGCGCGAGAATCCATGTCGTGAAGCCAGCGACGCCGGCCAGAACGTCGAGGTGCTGGCGGACTGCTCCACGGGCGAGGTTGATGAGATTAATCAGGAAAGTGGTTGGTATACCAGCGTGGGAGTATCAGGCGGGTACCACACAAGGCTGATCAAAGCAGATGGGAAAGGAAAGGAATGAGTATGAGGAAGTATGGGTGAGAGTCAAGAAAGTAGGAGAGACAACATGCGTGTCGGAGAGCACGGGTATTTGCGCGCGCGTTGACTGTACCGGCAATCCAAGCGAGGGCGAGAACGTCGGAGCAGGGTCGAGTTGCAAAGGAAATTGGGAAAGTGTGATCAGAAGGTTGACAACGAGTGTGGTAGAAAGAAAGACAAGTGAACCATCGATGATGTGTGGCCCGCCGAACCCCCCTGTCCGTCTCTGGTAATCGTCGCCTAGGTTTATTGTCACTACCTGGATCCGAACGTTCTCTCTTCATTGATGGTACTCTATGCCAAGACTAGCACAGTGCTTTCCGCCTTGTCGGTGGATTTTGACAACATCAAAAGACTACAGATATCGAATATCGTCCCATATGACCATTCAACACTTTGCATCGCAATCTCGCAGTCGATTATCCACTCGTTCCAGATGGTTCCTCGTATGCAGCATGGCACACAGTTGATGACATTTTTTTCCGGGTCTAACGGTAACCTTCTGCGACCTGGCCGAGGGCTGAAAGACCACGACTTCTTTCCGAAAACCGTCAGATATCACATACTGAAGTAAACAACCAATGTGATCTTCTCTTGAACGCCTTGATCACTTTCAACTTCGTCTCTTTGTATCGTCGTAATTGGCTACATAATCGACGTCGCGGCCGTGTCTTGATCTTGACACGTAGTCTGGCCATGTGCACTGCACATCACGACATGCTTCTTTCTGCTAATACCTGCCAGTGGCAACTCGGATCATAGTGTTAAGGCTTTGGTCCCGGCGAATTCTTGGTAAAGTCCATCGTTTGTAATTCGAAGCACTCCTTTGGAGGGTCAGGTTGTCGTTGCGCCCAGATACACAGCAGCCTGCAGATAGCCGAGCCAATCATATGCAGGCTGATGTTTGTGGCTTGAAACTGACTGGGGCAGATGATTTTCCAAACCGCCCGACCTCCACTTTTTCTCGACCTCAGCTCGAACTTCACGTTGTGCTGGCACGCTCCTCACATAGCCTCTTGATGACACATTGACGATATGTTATGAACCTGTGAAACTTGTTCCAGCTCACAAAAGCGGATGCAGATTTTTTGGGTAAAGAAAAGAAATCGAGCACGCATGCCTGCAGGCGTGACTCGTATTTAACTCGGAGGTGAAAACAAGGGTCCGATTGATATTCAAAGGATCGGGTATAATATCACGCCGGCCAGTCGCCTTCCGCAATCGGTCCCAGGTACCAAACACCACTACGTCGGTTGCATTGTTGCGATTATATGCGATTGAAACTGCAGTCTTGCATTCAGAGTAAGCCTGAGTCTTGACAATGAAAACCCATATGTCCTTTATTTGCTGCTTCTCAGGGGGAAAAAAAATGTCACACTCCCTCAGGATCTTGCAGCGCATCAGTAGATATACCTGAAGTTCTCATTTTCCCTAGCAATGCTTAGTAGTCACATCAACTCTGGTCCGTGGGCCGACTCACCGATCTGTCAGATCCGCAAACGCAGTCGCATTGAGATCTCTGCCCTCGAGTCCACCAGGCAAAGCACTCTGAATTCTGTCTCGGCGGTTGTTCTCCCTGCTGAGTAGCATGCGCAACAGGAGAATGATACAAACTTCAGCCAAGTGACTGACAATCATACTCCAGATTCCAAGTTGATAGCGTGGACTTTGTGATGTCTTGTAGAAGAACGGCCCTGCTATGTTGCCAGCGCAATACTATTCAAGGCGTAAATTGTTAGCGACGAAACGACACATTCGAAGCGAATTGACTGACCCCGAGGAAAAGCACAGCGTTCGTCACGACCTTTTTCGAATGCCCGGCCTGCCGATGTGAGTATGAACACCACCAACTTTCTGAGTATCTCATGGAGGCTTACAACGTTGGCGGTGGTCAAGGAGAGAACCATTACGAATGCTGCGTTGTAAGGACTGTTCCAGACATCAGCATGGCTTTTCAAAAGACGTGCATTCTTCTTACCCGGTGAGGTAGTAACACATCAATCTTCCAGCTTTATTGTCGGCATTCAAGAAGGCTACGTATGCGTCAGCACAGACGACTCGTCTATCTGTACAAATTCTTACCGAGTCCAAAAGAGCCGCTGATGTTTGGCAGCAGAAAGAGTAGGATGAAGTAACATCTCGTCTGACGACCGTTTGCGGCGAATTTGTCATTCAAGAATACGCATACAAGGATGCTAATAGCGATCAAGATGCCTAGAAAGGTCAGAGAGAAAATCTTGATTCATGACTTATGCTCACCATAAGGTACCTGCATCAAAGTTGTAACCAAGGTACTGAAACCGAAGCCTTTGATAATTATAGTCCCGAAATTGGAGATTCCGCCACTACAAGTCGTCAGTCATCATGAGTATTGATGCCCTTCAGTTCGACCTACTTGGGTACATTCCCAAAAAATCCTAGTACGAAGAAGAGGTATGTCTTGTAACTGCAGTCATTATGATGTTAGCAAGTTTGGACTGGGAATGGTACGAACTTCCCAGAGAGTGGGCTCTGCAGTGGTCCGAAACCAGAAGATACTTACTCTGTGAAGGCTTCACGGACCTGGTACCACTTCAAGTGCTTGTTCTCAATGCCGGTTTGGTTGTCTCTTAGGCGTTCCACGGCTATCCTTTTCTCTCTTTCGTCAAGGCCTTTGGCAGTCACCGGACTATCTGGGAGAAAAATCATCATCACGATACCCCAAATCGAACACAAGGCGCCGATTATAAGGAATTCGAACTTCCAAGAGGGTAGACCGGCTTTGATATGACCAATTCTGCAACATATCAGCTTCTCCGCATATTATAGCAGGTTCGAGACATCTACCCATAGCCCAGCAGACCTCCCAGAGCAATACCGAAACCATTGGCAGTATACCTATTATACATTAGTAACCCTCCTTCAACCTTCTATAGTCGTGCTTTTACCAGAGGCCCCTAAGAAGAGTTGTTAGTACAAAGAGATGTGTTCACACCTTCCGAAAGCTTACATTCTGATAGGTTGCTGACGTCTCGAGTACCACATCGAGGTAATGATCATGAACGCTGGATCAGAACATGCTTCCGCCGCTCCTGAAAGAGCTCTGAGGACAGCCAGAGTGGTGAAGTTAGTCGCAGCCGCCTGACACATTAGAAGAGCTCCCCACATAAAGATGTTGGCTCCAAGGTATTTTCCGATAGGAAACCGCTGCATCAAAAAATTGGTAGGTAGCGCCCAGGCCAGAAATCCAAAGTAGAAGATCGAAGATAACCAGCTGTATTGTTGACCATGGATCTTCAGGTCCTCGCGGATGCCAAAAATTGCCGCATAACTGAGAGTTGTTTTGTCAATGTAGAAAAAGGCGTAACAGACAGCCAGGTATGGTAGTATCATGAAGTCGATTTTCCTCACGACTCTGGCCTCTTCCGCCGAATCAATAGGTTCATGATTCTGGGAAGCAAACAGTCTCTGAGCAACGTCACCATCCTCCTTCAAGGTGGCTTTCTTCTGTTCTGTCGTATCATCATATAAAGCATCAATGTTCTCTCGATGCTCTACATCGTACTTGGGTCCATCTTTGCAATCGAGACTGCCTCTCTGATAAAGCTCATTTTGAGAGATGTCATCGACTTGTTGCGAATTCAAAAGGGATCGCATTTTGAGATATTCGACAAGAAAGAATTATGAGGGTTTCAAAGGCTCGTCGACTGCTGGGACTTGCTTTACATATGTTTACTAGTCCTTGCTGATCTTGTGCACTTACTCATTCGATCATCTAGCTTCACCCAATTGCACTTGATGTATACTCATGATATCTGTTCGACCCCGCATTCTCTCGACCCGGATCTGCAGTACAGTATACATGGTTCGGGAAGAAGTGCGAAGCAGTCAGATGATGGAGTGAAGAGTGACAACGACGATGAGGTTGCAAACACTTGTGAATGACATTTCTTTTGAACGGCCGGATCAGATACCAATGTGGGCGGAAACTTGAATGGGTATATTATAATGCTACCAGTATCTATGCGGCCGTCAAAGAATCTTGTTCACGCCTCCAAGGCGTCTTATTTCCAAATCTTCCATCCTGGTTTTTTCGGAGCCTCTTGCTGTCCGATGGGCTCCTCTTCAATCTGCATTCCACCTTCGTTTCTTTGCACACCATTTCTGCCAAAGACCCTGTCGGCAATGCTTGGTCTTCGCTCACGGGGCTGTTGTCGGTAGTCTTCATTATCCGGTTCTGACTCGGTAAAGCTTCCTTCTGATCCTGTGTATTCATCATTGGGCCTTCCGTCGTCTGCTGTGCTTATCTCATGGTGACGTCGACGTCCAAACAGGTTCCATGACCGCTTCTCGCGATTGTTATCCACCGGTACCGAAGGATGTGGCTGGGTTGGAGGCTGGACTGCAGCTTCAGAAGCCTTTTCGTAACTTGTACCAGCCAATGCAGGATGTCTGTGACGAGAAGGAGGCGGTCCGACGTCCTTGTTGAATTCTGCGGAGTCTGGAGGGCCATCGTAGCCGTGAGGATGACCTTGACTTCTGAACTGTGCAGCTGGCTCACGTCCGCTCGCCTGAAGCCTTGAGTTGAGTGCCCTGTCATCCAGTCTACCGGCTGTGTGGTCTTCGAGACTTTCTGAGCTGCTGCGACTGTCCTCGCTCCTGAGAGAATGCTCGTCGAGACTGGGTGATCTATGAGCGGATTTCCCCCTCAGACGATCCATCATCGAAGCGCCTCTTGATTTGAACCTCGCGGTGTTGATATCAGCAGCTCCTTCATACCACAAAGCAGGGACTAACAACCTGTAAGGTTTGGTAACTCCTGCGGGGTCTTTTTGGTCGACTTCCATATTGAGACAGATGTCCAATCCATACTCAAGGTTGATGTGTCCGATGTCTTCTCCGTTAGATCCACCTTTCGTACTTGCCTTTAATGCAGCTTTCTCAGATAGATCTGTAGGTCTCCGGCGAAAAGCATCTGTCGGTCTCGAGCGTGTAGATGGAAAGTAAGAACCGCCATGTGCTGCTTCGTTTGGACCATAAGCCTCCATCGCGTGCACCTCGCCTCTTGCCACGGTAGGTTGACGTTCCTTCGCTGAGGAGCCAGAAAGTCTGCGTGCGAGATTGCCAGGGCGGAGACCTCCTCTGGTGGTAGAGCTGGACCTAGCCATTGAGCCCGGAGGGTACAAATGACTATCTGTCAAGTTGTCCTGGATGCGTGTGGATTGACGCTCCGGACTTGGAGATGGAGGCGGAGTGAAGCCGGGGACATACTCTCTGATACTGCAGAAGTTCCTTCTGGGCAATAGATGAAGATTGTTTCGAGCCTTACCGTTAACATCATGTTCGAACATGGGAATCATATCCTCGTCGGTCTCAGCATCCAGGTGATGAATCTTGTTGCGCTTATTAAGCACATCGCCCATGATATTCGGCGGAGGAGTGTTGACGATGGCGGAGGAGACAACGTTGGGCATGTACCGATGATCTCTGTCTTTAGGAACTCCCAGCTTCTTCTTCGTGTAGAATTGTCCGACTGCGCCTAGGTGTACATCGCCTCCGAGAATGGTGATACGTACAGATTTGCTGGCTGCAAGTTCTTGTAATTCTTGGATGAACCAGTTTCTCTCTGGCTTGTGATGCTTGGCAGTCCAATGGTCGTCCAAATCATCCAGAATCTCGACACCACCATCAAACTTGTTGATGAATCCTCCTAAGAGACCCGTCCGTCCGATGGCTTTGATAGGGTCCATGACTCGAGAAGTCAAGATGTTCTCTAAAAAGTTGAGTCTAGGGTAAGCGATTGGTACACCTAGCAGTACGATGAGATGCTTGGTGTCTCCCTTGATAATCTCTGATCGACATCGGTCGAATATGATATCATAGCTCTGTTGGCTCAGAACCTCATCCCTCATTCTTTCAGTTCGGCAATCCAAACCAAGGAATGCGACCTTGCGGCCAAGGAACATGAACACACTGCGACTGAGCTCGTTGATATATGGCCCTGGAGATGCACCCAGTACCCATGAGGGCTCATCACGCTGCGTTTCTGATACCACACTCTGGTGCTGGAAAAGCATGTAGTATTTAAAGGCGACCGCACCTAAGCCGGTAAACACTCTGGTGCTCATAAAGTGGTGGGGATAAGATCCGTAGCCCTATGAAATGGTTAGCGAAGGTATTCATATGGCTATCATCGTGGAGCTCACGTCAATAATGTCATGGTCATCCCAAATGTTGACCATCGGAATCTGACTGTTTGCCATTCCAAACAAGCCCTGCGAAAACCACATACTGTAGCGATCAAGGTAGAACGTCTCGAGCTCGTCTTGCATATCCTCTGAGAACTCAGCTCTGTGCTTGTGCTCCGGATTCTTGGTCTGCAGCCACTCCTTAAAGTGTGTTGTATCTCGCATGGCCGCATCATTGTAGATCTGATCTCCACCGCCTAGCATGACATGGAAAGGTCTCGACAAATGCTTGTTCAAAACATCGCGCCACAGAGGATCTGGACCGGTGAATTCGTTCGAATTCACTGACAAACTGAATCCGTTGCAAGAATGGAACATGATGTTCATGCTCTCGCCTCTTGCGGGGACCCAGAATCCGATGGCGGGGCCTCGATTGATTCGGTATGCAACTCGGGCTTGGAAAGAGCCAAGCTCGATCTCTAGGTTGAATCTCCAGAATGTGACGCCACGCTCTTGGTGCAAGCGAGCTGCCTTGACTTCACGATACTTGCCAATCTTCTCGCCGTCACGAGTTCGGACTCTGGGTCCATCATGCGTGGTGGTCGTTGGGTAGGCTTCGCCTTCGGATTTGTTATCTCTTTGAGGTTCCGAGGCAGCTCTTTTCGTCAACTCAAATAGTCCAGACTCGTTCTCCACGCAAGAAATATCAACGCCATCCTCAAGTCTATCTACAGATCTCACGTAGAGTGGTTGTCCGATCCTGGAGACTTTTATCTGGCCGGCGATCGGATCCAGGTATTCAGGTGGCGGATCTTGCTCGTGCTCTGTTGACACAGGTGGCAATAGTTCCATTGGTTGTGCGAACAATCGAAGCGTCGGAATGTCTGCATACGAAGAATGTTCATCCTGAGTCACAATCATCACGCTACCTCTCCAGATCTCTCGCTCAGTCAGACCAGTACGACTTGTCTGTGATAGCCTCTCCCGGCGCATCCCAGTATAGCGTAACAATGGGCCGCATTTCAGAAACAGAGGAGGGCGGAAGGCCTTTGCTGGCTCGTCGTAGGCGCCGTCGTAGATTCCAGAACCATTGTGAGATTCATTGGTCTGTCGTGATCTTTTTCCTTCCCACCAATGAGTATTTCTGCCAGCACTGGCTTGTTCCGGATCTTCTAGATCAAGATCATCTGCCGTCAATCTCACTATACTCCCTTGACGCCATTCTTCAAGCTCGGGTGTCTTGCGATAGATGCCGTCCTTTTGATGATGTCGATGGAATAAATTGCTAATGCCGTGGTGATGTCGTCCTTCAGCATGGTCATTTGCTGCGGGAGCTACTGGTTTTGCTCTGGTGAAGCCTACATGATCTCTTGCACCCTGCGCGCCTGCGGTCTGGGGAGGGATACTATAGGCTGGTCCATGTGTGTGACCAGTTCTAACCGATTGAGGCGGAATGGGGTCCGGCTCCTGATGTCGTCTTACAGCTTTGGTGTCTCCACTAGCTCCGATGCGGGCAGTGTGTGAAGGTTGTTGAGTAGCAGGTAAATGTGACGGATGATTATTGCCTGAGGAGTGGCCCTGGGAGTCAGAATTCTGGCTCGCATTGCGCTTGCTGTCACGGCTAGCGAACTGTGCCCGGTTGTGTTGATCGGAAGAACGACGAGGGTACTCCTGACTACGAACGCCATCGTACCCATGAGCGTTGGTAGTCGAGGGTGTGGCAGCGGCAGCCACGGCTCCAGCAAACCCAGCATCCCGAGCTCGATGGCGATATCCCTTCGAATTGGACCGTTCGACTTGTCTTTGGCCATCAACACCTCCCGGGTTACCAGACGGATTGATGGTGTCGTCTGTGGCTTGTGACTGACCTTGCATCCTCAGTGCGTCAGACGCACGCCTGAACCTTTGACCAGCATTCAGGGCGTTTGGATCGGCGACCTCAGAAGGATTTCTAGCATAGTCTCCCGAGTATCGTCTCTGTTGCGGCTTCTCGTCGCGTTCGGTCCCTGACACTGGCGCGGACGGATACCTTTGGTCCTGGCGACGATATCCTGTAGCTGGCCTGTAAGGTAAAGGTTGCTGGCCACCAGCATCGACCCGTCGAGACTGGTTGGCCACTGATGTTTGACGGGCGCGGTACTCAGCGTCCTCGGTTCGGGCTCGCTTTTCTTCTTTACTTATGCCGCCGAGCTTGCCCTCCAGCTTCTGGAGAGGTGATCTGTCTGATACGGTGCCATGCTTCGAACGCTGACGATTTGAGTAGTCCGGCGAGATAGGAGACATGTCAGCAGTGAGATGGTGGTTGGATGTTGTGCCTCGAGTGTCAAGTTGGGGAAGTGGTTCAAGGCGATTTTGAGCATGATTTACGTCTGGCCTGCGGGATTTTGGTACATGGACGGTTGGTTGAGTGTCATTCTGCGCAAAGTGGCCAGCCGGTCTAGAGTAAGAGGCACTGTTCCGTCGAGCGTCCATAGTATGCTGCGAACTGATGGCCTGGTAGGTATCGATCAGCAGTCCCTTGACATATCAGCACGCAGCGAAGACTGAGGCACAGTAGGAAGGCGTCACGAGATGGCGAGAGGTGTGGTGGAGGAAAGAAGAGGCGGTGATTCGAGTTGACTATATACAGGCAGGTTGGAGTGAAGACAGGGCGGGAAATAGATGAAAAGTTGGTGATTGCAGACACGATACCATGGCAAAAGCACAGCGCTTGCAGCTCGGTGGCTGGTGGTTCCGGAGCACGGGGCGGGCTTGAGGAAGGAACCATGGCCAAGGCACGAGGAGCAGCGAATCGCATCCCAGATGATCAAAGAATGTAGATTGCGACTGAACGTGTACAACCAAAACTTGATTTTGATGCAATCTGTGTAATCATGTAATGATGGATTATACCCAGGGCAGGCACGGTCAGGGTGCAATTCGGCCGTTGCGCAACAACGCCAAGCCTGCCACGGGGCCGTCTTCTCTCACAGGCTACAGCTGAATGAGTCGACAGTAGGGAGCCTTTGAAGCTTGCGACTCCAACTTCTCATGCGTATTGAGCCCCCTTTCCGATCCTTTGTTTGTCAAATTTTCATGTCTCAATTACCATGCATCTAGCATAATTTGGTCCAACTTGCAAATACTCCAGCTGATCATGCGCCTCCCACTATTCCTCCTTCTGCAGCTGGCCGCGACCAGTTTCGCCCTGACGAGGCCCGATTACGACAAGTATGATTATTATGCTGTACATTTATCTCCCCATGCCTCGCCCGACTCCGTAGCTGCCCACCTCGGCCTCGACCTCGACAGTGCCATCCACTCGCTCAAGGACCATTACGTATTCAGAGCACCAAAGGCAGCTCAGGACGTCATACACGAGGCCAAGCAGGACTTGAAGCGTCTAAGGAGGAAGAGACAGCTTGGATGGGATCGCCCTCATGCTCTGGATAATGTCCTCATCAACCGAAAGCAGGAGCGAAGGCAGCGTCTGTTTAAGCGAGTGCCACCGCCGCTACCCAATGCATTGAGCTTGCGCGCAGACAAGCAGCTGGTCGACTCGAAGGTACAAAAGGGATTGGATATTGCAAAGAGCTTGAATATTGAGGACCCCATTTTCCCGGACCAGTGGCATCTGTTCAACCCTAGCCAGGCTGGACATGACATCAACGTCACAGGAGTCTGGCTTCAGGGCATTACCGGAAAGAACACCACCGTCTGCATCGTGGACGATGGCTTGGATATGGACAGTGATGATCTCCGAGACAACTATTTTGCTGCTGGTTCCCACGATTTCAACGACCATGTTGATGAGCCTAAACCGAGGTTGTCCGACGACCATCATGGTACTCGCTGTGCAGGTGAGGTGGCCGCAGTAAGAAACGACGTCTGCGGTGTAGGTGTCGCCTACGACTCCAAAGTCGCTGGTGTGCGCATTCTGTCCGGCGCTCTCACCGAACTCGACGAAGCTCTGGCCCTGAATTACGCCTATCAGGAGAACCAGATCTACTCATGCTCATGGGGTCCTCCGGATGATGGCCAAAGCATGGAGGCACCTGGTATCATAATCAAAAGAGCCATGGTTGCTGGTGTGCAGGACGGTCGCCAGGGTCTCGGTAGTATTTTCGTCTTTGCCATCGGCAATGGCGCAGCCAATGACGACAATTGCAACTTCGACGGCTATACCAACAGTATTTACAGCGTGTCAGTCGGTGGCATAGATCGCAAGGGGCTGCACCCATACTACAGTGAGAAATGCTCAGCACAGTTGGTCGTCACATACAGCTCGGGTTCTGGTGATGCTATTCACACTACTGACGTCGGAGCGAACCAATGCTATGTCAGCCATGGTGGAACATCAGCCGCTGGCCCTCTAGTGGCCGGTATATACGCCCTTGTCCTAGAGGCAAGACCTGATTTGACCTGGCGAGATATTCAATGGCTTACTGTCCTTACTGCTATTCCCATCGACCAGCCTGAGGATGATTGGCAAGATACTCCTCTTGGTCGTCGATTCAGTCACGCGTCTGGCTACGGCAAAATTGACGCCTACGCTATCGTAGAAGCAGCCAAGAACTGGACCAACGTCAAGCCTCAGGCGTGGTTCTTCTCACCATGGATGCACGTCAGGCATGAAATTCCTGAAGGCGAGAAGGGTATAGCTTCCAGCTTCGAGATCACCGAACAGATGGTCAAAGACGCCAATCTTGAACGTATTGAACATGTCACAGTGACCATGAATGTGGAACATACCCGTCGTGGTGATCTCAGCGTTGAGTTGCGCTCCCCTCAGGGTATAGTATCTCACATTGCAACCTCTCGTCGCAGAGATGAAGCGAATGCCGGTTATGACGATTGGACGTTCATGTCGGTTGCTCACTGGGGTGAGAGTGGTGTAGGGAAATGGACTGTGATCGTCAAAGACTCAACAAAAAATGGTCATACCGGCAAATTTATTGACTGGCATCTGAAGCTGTTCGGCGAGTCAATCGATGGCGAAAAACAAGAACTGCTGCCATTGCCTGACGAGCATGATGATGATAACCATGATATCGAGACTACCAGTGTTGGTGGAGCTACTACGAGCGTCAATCACCCTGTAGTGACAGGCGAGCCTCAAGGCAATCCTACAGACCACATCGACAGACCTGTCAACAGCAAGGTCTCAACCACCTCATATCCCACAGCAGAAGCAACTCCAGAACCAACTGCACAGCCGACTGCCGAGCCAACATCCAAGCCCGATGCGGAAGAAGACCAAGCCAGCGAGAAACCAGAGTCCAACTTCCTTCCCTCACCTTTCCCTACGTTCGGTGCATCTAAACGCACCCAGGTCTGGATTTACGGAGCATTTGCGCTCATCGCAGTATTCTGCACATCCCTTGGTGTCTGGTACATCCTTACCAAGCGGAGGAGACAGCGCAATGCACGCGATGAGTACGAGTTTGAAATGTTGAACGAAGAAGACATTGATGATGAAGGAAACAGAGGAGCCAATGGAGCCAACGGGATGAGTGCAAAAGCAAAGGGTAAGCGCAGGGCAGGTGAACTTTATGATGCATTCGCCGAGGACAGCGATGAAGACGTGTTCAGTGTAGGGGACGACGAAGAACACGAACATGAACATGAGCACGCGTCATATCGAGACGACGCAGGTGTTTCTGGGCAAGGAAGTCCAAGCCATAGGTCTGGCGAGGCGCATGGGACATGATCACAGGCATGCATTGGGTCGGCGTCTTGATTTAGAATTCCAGGAGAAAGCAAGGACTGCAAGCACTGTTTGATATGAATACATCCACGAACGTTATCAGAAAAGTGTATAGAATGTGTTTCTCGATTTTTTACTCTTCATCTAGTCTTGTCGGCGTCTGTTCATGGCGCAGCAGTACTGGGTTGACCTAAGCTTTCCAACCTAGCCCTGTGCGCTCTTCTCTTCTGCTCTCGCTTCGAGATGGGCTTTTCTGAACCATCTGTTGTAGTGTCGTCGACCTCTTCCGACTTCCTTTTCTTCGTGTTGTCCTCCTTGAGAGCGGCCACCTTGGTCTTGTCTTTCTGTCCTTGTTTTTCGGGTTGCTCTTTGACAGCAGGCTTTTCGCCTCCATACACGACATCGACGACACCTCTGAAGCTTGTCCTCTTCAATTTGGCACTGACGACGACACTCCTTGCCTCTTTGCTGACGGCTTCATAACCACGGTCTTGAGCAAGTCCCCAGATAGCAGCCAGATTGACGACGTCCCACGGTGCGCGACAGCCTACGGCCTTGGTAGCCTCGCTGCTGATGATAATACCACGACCGCCTCTGGTTGCTCGAATCAGGCCAGTCGCATTGCCGATAAGGTTTCGCTTGGCGGCAGGATCAGCCAACAAAGGTTGACTGTACGCGATTTCGAAGCGAACGCCACGCTTCACGGCTTCAGAGACGGTTTTGAATTTGAAGTGATAGCCCAGGCGTTGAGTGAGGTCGAGGGAGATCAGGTCGCAGTCAGCGGTACCACAGGCATGTTGGAAAGTCTTCTCGTCGACAGGTCGCAAAGCGAGAATGTCGTAGTTGTTCGCCAAGGCACCCAGACGGTTGTTGGTAGCTGATTCGGATAAGATCAAAGTGCAGCGACGGAGGATGGTCAGGGAAGCGGGAGTCTTGAACGGCAAGGGATCAGGGATTGCGCAGGACTGCTGAAGTTAGTACGTTGACCCATGTGTATATTGAGAGATACTGACGAGATCCGACGGTAGCCTGCCAGAGATGGTATGGTTCAAGGCGATGACATTGTATCCTACTGGTATACATCAGCGACGGTGCAGCGGGATGGCTAGCGATGAAGGCGCTCACATTCACTGAGAAAGGCCAGTGTCCTGGACAAGTCGGCGTCCTTGGTCGACGGATTGTAGTCGACATTTAGGTCGTAAAACATGGCTGGTCATGATTTTTCAGTCCATGTTGATTGCGTCGTGGATATTCACATGTCAAAGTTGAGAGATTCTCGAATTCGAGGCTTGAGATGATTTTCATGACTCGCTGCACTTTAATGCGGGTGGGATGAGGCCTTTTACGAGGCGTCAATTGAGAGAATTGAACAGATGGAAACAGACAGTATGCTTATAGGTCCTCCACAGGTGGCCTGTAATGTGATGGACAGATCCATCTCTCTCTGGTCGAACGACGAGGGAAGAAACAAGGGTTGAAAGGTTCTTGTCTTGAGTCAGCGAGGAATCCAGGGCTTTTGCGAGCGGAAAGCGGAAGTCGCGACATGTCATGGTTTGACGCAGCAGCAGCAGCGGCTTTGCTCTGGCTGTGCTCCGCGATCACCACAACATCCACATTTTACCCCTCGTCGTCGTCTTCGTCGTCTTCGTCGTCTTTCACACGCCTTCGTCGTTCGCGCAACCTCCTCGACCTCTCACTGCGTTGCGCACTGCTTCTAACCACCTGTCGCGCCTGCCACATCAGTCAAAAGCCATTGCTGCCCAGCATGGCTCGTGTCTACGCCGACGTTAATCAGCACATGCCTCGCGCATACTGGGACTACGACAGCGTCAACATCTCCTGGGGCGTCCTGGAAAACTACGAAGTCGTTCGCAAGATTGGTGCGCGTGCCTGTCCGGTTGCTGTACTCCCCAAGCTAACCTTGACTGGCCAGGCCGCGGAAAGTACTCGGAAGTTTTTGAGGGCATCAACGTCGTCAACTACCAGAAATGCGTCATCAAGGTCCTCAAGCCTGTCAAGAAGAAGAAGATCAAGCGTGAAATCAAGATCCTCCAGAACCTGAGTGGAGGCCCCAACATCGTTGGTCTTCTTGACGTTGTGCGAGACAGCCAGGTGAGCTTGATCCACTTGCCATTCTCCGTCCTGCCTAACTTTGTCATTGCAGAGCAAAACCCCTTCCCTCATCTTCGAATACGTCAACAACACCGACTTCAGGAGCCTCTATCCGAAATTCGTGGACTACGATGTCCGCTACTACATCTTTGAGCTGCTCAAGGTGATTGACTACAGCCCGATCCCCACCTATCCATTCACTAACTCTAGGGCCAGGCGCTCGATTTCTGTCACAGCAAGGGCATCATGCACCGCGATGTCAAGCCTCACAATGTTATGATTGACCATGAAAAGAGAAAGCTACGCCTGATCGATTGGGGTCTTGCTGAGTTCTACCACGCCGGCACCGAATACAACGTCCGCGTCGCTTCGCGTTACTTCAAGGGTCCTGAGCTGCTCGTCGACTTCCAGGAGTACGACTACTCGCTCGACATGTGGTCTCTGGGTGCCATGTTTGCTTCCATGATCTTCCGCAAAGAGCCGTTCTTCCACGGAAACAGCAATTCTGACCAGCTCGTCAAGATCGCCAAGGTTCTCGGTACCGAAGACCTGTTCGACTACCTTGACAAGTACGATATCGAGCTCGATGCTCAGTACGACGACATTCTGGGCAGATTCCCCAAGAAGAACTGGCATAGTTTCGTCAACGCTGATAACCAACGCTTTGTCAGTAACGATGCCATTGACTTCTTGGACAAGCTCCTCAGATACGACCATGAGGCAAGTGCACCAGTCACCAATGGCAAACGCAGCGACTAACCATTCGCAGGAACGATTGACCGCCAAGGAGGCTATGCAGCATGCCTACTTCAGCCCAGTCCGTCAAGCAGCACAGCAGAACTCGGATGCTACACATTCTTGATGACGATAGTTTGACAGCTGTTCGGGCGGTAAATCTGGACAGACTGGAGTAACTCAAACTATCATTAATCACGCGAGACCAAACTAGGATCATCTTCCGTGGATCAATCAAATGCATATCAGGCAAGTCCGGCATGCCACTCAACTGGTTGCATATCAGGCGTGGCCAGAAGAGCGATGCACTGGCGCGGAAAATTGGCATAGCGATAGGGCCGGCAAGCGAGGGCGCAGGAGGCACTGGGTTGAGGTTTTATTCGATCGTATTGTTGCTGCCGTAGGAACGGACGGCACGAACTAAGAGGCCAAGGGCTGTAGATATCCCATGAAGTTCTGTTTAATGCACTTTCTCTCATCAATCTGTCCGCTCTCACGCTATGTCAGGCTTGATTGTATATATCAAAGTGATGGTTAAAGCACAGGAAAGCAAAACACGAGCTCCAAGCAGCAAATGGTGTCTCAGAAGGATGCTGTGATGGAAACTCTGTTCCTCGGTGATACCTGTCATACTAGAAAGCATCGTGTACTGAAAACAACAACTGACGGGCAAGTTTGGTCCAAAAGGAAGAGAGTAAGGAGGGGTCGAGATGGGCGGACAGGGTCACCAGCGCCGCAAGTTGTCTTGGCACACTCGCGTGAGTCAGGAAACGAGCTTTGGATTAACTCCGCGATGGTCTCCAGTGAGTCAAGCATTTTGTATCATTCACTTTGTCGCGATTGTACGCAGCTTCGAACAGACCATCAAGATACTTTCGAGAGCGCTATACAGAAGCGCTTCGGTCGTACGGCCTGTTTTTGTAAATCGCACAAGAGGTTTCGCAAAGATGGCTCTCAACGCAGCATCACACAACATTCGTGAGCTTCTTTTCCTCCACGGCTGACATAGAGCGTATAATTGACGTGTGGCGATAGCGGGCGAGAAGACCGGACCCGTGAGCGGCCAGCCACCATCATTGTCGACCGAGGCTACCGAGGCTCTCGTCTCGTCATCCCAGAAGGACCCTCAAGGCCACAATGCCCCCGGCCGCGACGGTGGAGACGCCGAAGCACCCAAGAAGCAAAAGACCGAGAAAGAGCGTACGCAATCATGTCAAGAGAACAACCAGAACGACCAGAGGTCTGACACAAAGCAGTCGCAAAGGAACGAGCCAAGGCCGACAAGGCACGCAAGTTTGCTGAGAAGCAAGCCAAGCAAGCCACTGCTGCTGCTCCTTCAGGCAAGGTCAAGGAGAAGAAGCCCAAGGTGAAGGAGGAGGCTCTGCCCAAGTACGTCGAAGAGACGCCCAAGGGAGAGAAGAAGAGTAAGAGCCGAGAACCGCGAGTCGAACAAGCAGAAGCCATGTATTGACAAGGCGCAGTCCTCAAGCCTCTGGACGACGAGTACCACAAGGCCTACATTCCCTCGGTCGTCGAGTCAGCATGGTATGACTGGTGGGAGAAGGAGGGTTTCCACGAGCCCGAGTTTGGACCTGATGGAAACGTCAAGCCCCGCGGTTACTTCGTTATCTCTGAGCCCCCACCGAACGTCACTGGTGCTCTGCATTGCGGCCACGCCCTCGCCACATCTCTCCAGGACACTTTGATCCGCTGGAACAGAATGAGAGGTTACACTACACTGTACCTGCCCGGATGCGACCACGCCGGTATCTCGACCCAGAGCGTTGTCGAGAAGATGCTTTGGCGCAAGCAGCAGAAGACCAGACACGATCTCGGACGTGAAAAGTTCGTCGACACTGTTTGGGAGTGGAAGGAAGAGTACCACAAGAAGATCAACACTGTACTCAAGAGAATGGGTGGCTCCTTTGACTGGACCCGTGAGGCCTTCACCATGGACGCCAACCTGTCAGCTGCTGTCACCGAAACCTTCGTCCGAATGCATGAGGAGGGTTATATCTAGTAAGTTTTCTTTGCACCCAACATCAACATGCATACTAACCTCCATCGCGTCGCTCGGACCGCTTGGTCAATTGGTGCACTCAGCTCAACACCGCTCTCTCCAACCTTGAAGTTGATAACAAGGAGCTCGAGGGACGCACTCTGCTGGACGTTCCTGGTTACGAACGCAAGGTCGAGTTTGGTGTCATCACACACTTCAAGTACCCCATCGAAGGCTCTGATGAGATGATCGAGGTTGCCACAACTCGTCCTGAGACCATGCTTGGTGACACTGGTATTGCCGTTCATCCCTCAGACGAACGCTACAAGCACTTAATTGGCAAGAAGGCAAAACACCCCTTCGTTGACCGCCTCCTCCCGATCTTCGCCGACGACTACGTTGACCCGGAGTTTGGTACTGGTGCCGTCAAGATCACTCCTGCTCACGACCCTAACGATTTCAACCTCGGTACCAAGCACAAGCTTCCATTCATCAATATTCTGAACGACAACGGTACCTTGAACAGCAACGCTGGACAGTTCGAGGGACAGAAGCGCTTCGATACTCGATACACTGTTGTTGAGGAGCTCACCAAGCTTGGTCTGTTCGTCAAGAAGGAGGACAACCCCATGAAGGTCCCCCTGTGCTCGAAGTCAAAGGACGTCATCGAACCCTTGATGAAGCCTCAGTGGTGGATGCGCATGCGTGAGCTTGCAGACGCTAGTATCGATGCGGTTCAGAACGGTGACATCAAGATCAAGCCTGAAGGTGCCGAGCGTAACTACTATCATTGGATGCGCAACATCAACGACTGGTGTTTGTCACGTCAGCTGTGGTGGGGCCATCAGGTTCCTGCCTACTTTGTCAAGCTTGAAGGCGAGAACAGCGATGAGAAGCAGGACGAATTCTGGGTTGCTGGCAGAACCGAGGAGGAGGCCAAGCAGAAGGCCGAGAAGAAGTTCCCTGGTAAGAAGTTCGAACTTGTCCGTGATCCTGACTGTCTGGACACCTGGTTCTCGTCCGGTCTTTGGCCATTCTCTACCCTTGGCTGGCCCAACAAGACTCCCGACTTCGAGAAGCTCTACCCTACCTCTGTCTTGGAAACCGGATGGGACATTCTCTTCTTCTGGGTTGCCAGAATGATTATGTTTGGTCTCAAGCTTACCGGCAAGGTCCCCTTCACTGAGGTCTACTGCCACTCTCTCATTCGTGACTCTGACGGCAGAAAGATGTCCAAGTCTCTTGGAAACGTCATTGACCCTGTCGACATCATGGAGGGCATCACCCTCCAAGAGCTCCACGATAAGCTGCTTGAAGGCAACCTTGATCCCAAGGAGGTCAAGAACGCCACCAAGTACCAGAAGGACTCGTTCCCTCAGGGCATCCCCGAGTGCGGTGCTGACGCTCTCCGTTTCTCACTCATCCAGTACACCACTGGTGGTGGTGATATTGCCTTTGACGTCAAGGTCATGGCCGGTTACCGTCGCTTCTGTAACAAGATCTACCAGGCCACCAAGTACGTTCTCGGCAACCTGCCCGAGGGCTTTGTTCCTCAAGCCAAGGGCGGTAAGACCGGCAAAGAGTCATTGCCCGAGCGCTGGATTCTGCACAAGTTCACCATTGCCGCCAAGGAGATCAACGACGCTCTTGCCGCTCGTGAGTTCTCGCGTTCGACCTCGCTCGCCTACCAGTACTGGTACGAGAACCTGTGCGATGTCTACATTGAGAACAGCAAGGCCATCATCCGCGACGGTACTGAAGAGGAGAAGCGCAGTGCCGTTGACACCCTCTACACCGTCCTTGAGGGTGCCTTGTGTCTGATCCATCCCTTCATGCCTTTCTTGACCGAGGAGCTGTGGCAGCGTCTGCCTCGTCGTCCCGAAGACAAGACCAAGAGTATCGTTGTTGCCGCATACCCCGAGTATGATGCTGCACTTGAGGACTTTGAGAGCGAGGCTGCCTACGAGCTGCTCCTTGGATGCTCCAAGGGTGTCAGAAGTTTGATGTCCGAGTACTTGATCAAGGAGGACGCCAAGGGTAAGTCGCAACAGCACAAGACATTTATATCAATTACTGACCACCTCGCAGCCTTTGTCCAGTGCTACGATGAGAAGACCTACAAGACCGCCGCCGACGAGCAGGCATCAATCAAGTCTCTCTCCGGCAAGGCCCTCACCAACCTCGCCATCAACGGCCCCAACGACGCCACCCCCACCGGTTGTGCCGTCTTCGCCGTGTCCTCGTCCGCCGCTGTCTTCCTTGAAGTCGCTGGCCGTGTTGATATCGATGCCGAGATCACCCGCGCCCAGCAGAAGCTTCGCAAGGCCGCCGATGGCGCCACCAAGCAGCGTAAGATCCTCGACGCCGAGGGCTTCGCCGAGAAGGTGTCACACTCTGTCCTCGAGGCCGAGAAGACCAAGTTGCAGGACTTGATGGCTGAGCAAAAGAACTACGAGGAGAGTATCGCTCAGTTCGAGAAGCTCAAGCTGGACAACTAGATGTTTCTGCCCTACTGTAGTGCTTTCGTAGCCCCACAAAATGATCATGTCGCCTGTTGAAACACACGTTAATTCCACCAGCCTGAGCCAGGAAGGTATGCCTGTCAAAAGCTTGTGACATGTTATTCTCATCATCAAAATTAACCAAGCTCAACGAAGCGGAAGCAAACGAGATGTGAGAAGCATATGTTCATGTGTCTGCTCTTCAAATGCTATGTATGTACATCAAAGTCACCGCTATGCATATCCCGTCCCAGGAAGGAGCTGTTCGTCGTAAAGTCATGCCGTATTATGCCACAAAGAAAAAAAGGAGAAAGAAAGGACGATGTGACTCGCAGTAACCAGATGATGCTTGAGCGCGCGGCGAGTTCCAGCAAGTCTCACCCCCTTAAGCTAATCGGAATTTCTTGCGGGGTTTCTCTGTCAAGATGCTTTGGTGACTGTTGTCGTCGTTGTCGTCGTCCAGGATGCTGGTATCTAGTAGATCGACTTCGACCCGCCGTGCCTTCTCATCCTCTTCCTCATTGAAGATTTCGCCCATGTCCACACTCTCTGATAGAACGAGTCTAGCTTTATCTCTCTCACAATTCATGTCCTCCATGATCAGTTCGACAACCATTTCAGGCACCAGGATGGCGTGCACGAAGCCCGACATGCCTCCGGATGCACCACCAGAAGCTATGATTGGATCGGTCTCGGAAAGCTCGCGTAATTTGTCTGAGAATGTACGGACGATGTTTTCAGCACTTGGTTGGGGTTAGTCTCGTAGGAAGGAAATGTCAGATGGAAACAAAACATACATGATCTTCTCGCCTTTTGATCCGTAGTACCCAGCGCGTAAGCCAGTAAAACGGCCGCCGGCCGCTGTGGCAGTATGGCCTTTTGCTGACTTGATCATCTTTGCATGCTGTTTGTAATAAGGACTCTCTCTCGCCTTGTCGTTATCCAGAATGGCGCGTATATGATGGCGATGTGCCTTGAGTCGATCTTGTAGTGCGGACCAGTCAATCTTGGGGTAGCCTCTGTCGTTCCAAACGTCGTCGGCATTGCGGGCTTTGTGTGCTTGACAGAACTTCTCCTGGAGGCGTAGATTCATACGTCTATGGCAGATGTCATCTTGAAACTTGTCCCAAAAGTCCTTTTCAATCTTCTCTCCGCAGATAGGACAAGGCGGGTTCGGGTCGGGTGCAGGATCATCGGGGATCTGTTCAGGATCTGCATCGGGCAAACTAGTGAACGGTGAGGAAGGCGGCGGTGAGAGTTGTGATGAATCGAGGGTTATGGGCTGTGACTGGGCAGAAGGATCGGTGCTGTCGGTGGTAAAGTTGGAGATGGGCGCAGGATGGCGGAAAATGGGAGCAGATACGGCTGGCGGAGCTTCTGATTGCGAAGACGATGGCTCGGGTGCTCTTGCTGGGCGAAAACCTCTCTTTGGCGCTTCAGGTGGTTTGGTCTGCGCCGGCAGACTATCTCGCACCTGGAAGGAAGCAGCTAGTGGGAATCAGAAAAGAACGAAGCAGGATTGACGGGGATTGAATGCCTCACGCTTGTTCTCTACTTGGCGAGCTACTTTGTTCTGCGAACCATACTTCTTGCTGAAAGTCTTGATGGGTTTTCTGGGTTGAGAGGATTGTGAAAATGGCCCTCTGCTCAATTCATCTTCCGACTCTGCTTCTCTTTTCGCCGGGGGACGCGGGTTGTTTGTTGTTGTGTTCAATCGTTTCGGCACACGGATGGTTGCTTTCTTCTCGACACGGCCCCCCAGGGCGGAGGTGTCGTTGTCGTCATCGTCGTCGCTCGAGTCCAGGGCATGCTTCCCATGGTCCAGATGGGGTTTGGTCGTGGCAGGCGCCTTTCCATCGAGTTCATGATCTTCGGTCGTGGCGTGCGGTTTCCCGGCGACAGTACGAAGCAGTGAAGCCGTGGTTCTACTAAGAGCCGGCATTCTCACCCCGTTGGCGCAACATTGATCAATCAGTGCCCGGCGTCTGTTTCCACGAACTCGATGTACGGAGTACCGCGACTGACATGACGCGTTTACGGGACGCGATGCCAAGCCACTCTCATCCTTTTCGAGACTGGCCCCGAGATTGCCCATCACGGTCTTTTTCGCCTTGCACCTTCCCTTCTCTGACGTGACGTTAAACATGGTCTTCATTATCGTCCTAATGCTCTATGCCTTGGCTCTTCTTCTATATGCTTCCCTTCTAATCTCTGCCAATCATCAAATGGGTATCGTAAGTAATGCAATCAAAGTCGTCAAAATCCAGTCGGTCAAGTCCTGCTTCAGTAATCTCCCTCGTCCTCGTCCTCGTCCATTTCCTCGTTGATCGTATGCTGCTGAGTGTTTCGTTGTCTGTCACCAAGGCCATCGACTAGATTGTCTGTTGCATCCAGCATTCGGACAGCCCCTTCGAGCCACTCCGCTCTCCGGCAGCTGGCACCCAACGCCCATCTATACTCCTTTAGACGACACGAGTAGAACCCTGCCTCCTCCTCTCCTGGCGCTGTTGCTCGAAGCAAATTGCCGAAGGTATTGATCAAAGCAAAATTCGTTGCTGATGCAAAGTACCAAAATGAGTCGAGGTGCTCGGGCTTGAGACGGTTGACAAAGTCCATCGCCGAGATCAACCTTGTCTTTGCCGCCGACCGGCATATATACAGAACATATGGGTCTGTCGTCGAAGGCTGCAGCGACTGCACAATGCGTCGGTGAATCGAAATCTCGGTCGCAAAGTATGCAAGATGCAGGTAGCCTGTTGGAAATGTGAGCAAACCTTCTGGAAGTCTATTCAGGCGTCTCGTCTCTTACCATTTGATGATAGCTTTCCCGGTGTATATGTATCCATTCTAGCAACCGATGGCAATTTTGAGAACCACTCCTTCAGCTTGAGTTGAACTGGCTTCGCTCGCTCCAGGATTAACCGTGTTGCGTTTCGCCCGCCTCTTTCAAACTCGGCATTCGCTCTTTGTGTGTAGAAAACATCAATCACTTCCGCCATGATACTCGTCAATTCGATCATCTGAATAAATATGACCCTGCTCTTTTCTTCCTCCTCATTCTCGTCGTCTGCGATCATTTGCTGGTCAGCGTTTTCGAATTCCTCGTTGAAGTCATCCAGAGATAGAGCCGAAACCGCCCAGTCTGAGGCCTGGATATGAGATGGTCGTCCGTGCACCAGGGCAGTCCACTTGTCCTGCATATAAAGTGCCCAAGCCAATCTCTTGCGCAAGCGACGCTCCCAAATTGGTATGTCCCAGTTTGTGCAGTCGATATGCAGACCGAGGTCTTGTCCCAAAGCAACCAGCTGTACAGTGAGGCCCCAGTCGGTCGCTTGCCGTCTTTGCAGCAACAGCAAGCCAGCCTGGAGAGCGGATAGTTTGGGATGTTGCATTGCCATACTCAGTGATCGTGCAGCGAGCTCTTCGAGTCTGTATACCGATGGTTTGGGATGCTGAGAGAGTACGGGGTCTCGGTTCCACCAGCGAAGAGCAAGCAAGTACATGCCAGCTAACAAGCCCGAGTGAAATTGACGATCCCCGTTACGATGTCGGTCCATGAACGTATGTTTCTGCAAGATCGGGAAGCTGGGATGTACGTTGCGGAAGTACAGGTCGATAAGGGCAGGGCCATAAGGTGCCACGGTCTGCTCGACGGCAACCAGTGTCTGTAGCTCATCTTCATATGTCGAAAAGGCGGCATCGGTATGCATGCTGAAGAAATCACTGGTTGCTACCCTCCTAATCTTGCCAAATCCAGTGTTAGTCTCGTGGCGGCTACCAAAGTCTGAGAATCCAAGAAGGGAGATGTCCAAGGCCGAAGTACGTCCGATAAGTCTGCAATGCTGTTCTCGTTGTAAACTTAGAGTGTCTCCCAGAACCACGCCGCGTACGGGCTGAGGGACATGCTGTGGCTTCTCCACGTGAATTACAGGTGCGATAGTATGTTGTTGCGGTGGGGGTGTTTGGCCAGGGCTCTTTGAATCCTTTGGACTGCCTTGAATTAGCTAGAGGAACAATATCTCGAATGAACACACGAGACTCACCGTTTGGCGTTTGGCGTATCCTTCAATCCAGCAGAGTCGTCTACCTTCCGCTTGCGTGGCTGGGCAGCCTCGACAAAGGTGCAGTCTTGCTTATGGAACTCACAGAGAACGCAAGGCAATGAGTCTTGTAGTACACACTTGCTCTTACGTCTGCGACAACCGTCACCTGGCAGTTGGTCAGCATCAAAAAGCTTGGCATGCAATGGTATAGATAAAATACATACAAGGTCTTTCTCTGCGACCACGTGAGCTGGTAACTATGAAGGGACAATCGTTTAGCGAATAGCACAGGGCCATGTAAAAAGACGGCCTTACTAGTCCTTGGTTGTTGTTGGTTGAAAGCCATTGGTCCAGAGCGAGGGGCCAGCGGTTGTATAGCTACGGCGGCGGCCATGATGGATCACTATCGTACTTGTTTGTTGAACCTGAAGTCCCGACCTCGGGCAATCAATTGGCAGCGGGAACTGATAGATAATGCGCAAGAGGCCGCGGGGCACAAGTTCGATAATAGCTATTATAGTAAAGGGCTTATCGCAAGATAGGCCTATGTAGCTGAATGATTCAAGCAGCTCAGGAAAGGGTGTTGGGAGACCAGAGAATGGCTTGAACAATCAATCAAGCAGCGGAATCGGGCGAACCACAGAGCATTGCAAGCAAAATAAGATGGTCGAGAGCGGCGATAGTCATTTGATATGCCAATGCCCGGATGAAAGGTTGAGACAACCGCAGCGCTGAATCCTTTCCTAAACGCGGAGGACGAAGATGATTTTTAGGTAACAGATTACCATACAGAAACCGCACCAGGCATAGCGTGCAGTTGTCGTTCAGGCCCAGAGATAGCAACTTAAGGTTCGAGAGATAAGCAGTTTTGGAGCCAATGAGAGCCTTCCTGGATTTTGCGCCGTTTTGCTCCGACACGCTTCATGCGTCTCGAATCTGCAAACCGTGTGTAATAGCATCTCACATCTTGAACCCTGGCTCTGTCAGAAGCAACGTCGAGGAATGTCACTCCCCCCCCTTGGCGTGCGTAGCCTCAATAGTGTTTCGTTGCTTCGTCAAACGCTTCGTCACTGATGCTCCTGATCTTTAAGCCCTGCGTTACTGCGTAGTGTACTGTATCAATGGAGTACTCGAGTAGAAGCCGTGAATTCCGAGGCGAAGCCACCCACGCGTGGAGCCAAAAGCAAAGCCAGAAGATGCTGTCACATGTCAGCATCCAGGGTCCGGTCAGGCTGTTTAGCTTGTTCACGACTCGCTCCGTCTGGGGAGAGCCGCAGAGATCCATCACACTGCGACCAAACCTGGTGCATGGGACGGCCAAACATCACTCCTTTTCCAACGAAAATGACCGACGATCGGAACGAGGCAGGTACGATCAGATGTTCCTAGAGAAAGAGATGGAGGGCTGCAAAACATGTTGTTCCTTCGAATGAACTTGTGGTGATCGATGGAGAAAGCGTCCACTTGTAATTGATGTGTAGCTCCGCGAAGAACTTACCCGTTCGCTCCATGGCTTTGAGTCTGGTATCTATCGTTCACCATGTCGCTAACTATCAGATATTCGAAAAGCCTGAAGTCGAATATGTTCTCTTGCCGTAGAAGCATGCGTTTCCGACGAAGAATCACAAGTGGAGCACAAAGCCTTGAGGGAGCTGACATGATTTATCCAGATTCAATTGCAGTTTTCCAACATTTCCATCTGCAGCTCATTGCCAGCTTAAGTATCTCTCGCACGCACAACCAACGCTAAAATGGCGCAAGATGGCAGAACACTGCACAGCCTCTTGTGTAATGGATGCTTCAGGCTCGACTCGATAACGACATTCTATCTGGCTGGTACACTCAGCTAGGATGAGATTATCGAAAGGCAACCCCATTGGATCACAGACTCGCCTTCAAATCGAGAATCATGAGGCGTTTACAGATTTGAATAAGTGATTCACCACTTTGCAGGGAACATCTAGCCTCTGCGACCGCTTCCCAGTATCAGAGCAGTCGTCGTGGTAGAAGTGTTAAACGTCGAGTCCAGATTCATCGATACCACAGCTGTCTTTCTCGATGGCGAATCTTTCCAACTTCAACGCGTACCCAAAAATATCAATCTCGAGATGTTTCCTTGGGTCTTTGTAGACTCTGTCATTACACCCCCGATAACTCAAACACTGCTGGACGACGACGCAGTGAGGTCCGTTCTGGACAGCAACAAAGGCGTGAGTATCCTAAGATACATCAGACGGATCCTCGATCGTTCTCTGGCATTTCACAAAGTCCCCGTGCGAGACGGGAGTGGGCAATGCAACTTTCGGGCTCGCCGGTATATGTCGAAATAGTTATCGCTGAGATATTGGAAGAAAAACGACAGCACGCCTCGCCGGCATTCCTGTCACAAGAATCAGACTCTCGTCCAAAGTTGGATCTTTCTCTGTCGCTACAAAGTGGCTGGACAGTATGGGACTTCAAATCGAGTGGAAGAAGGCACTTCTGTCACAGGACAATCTCTCCAAAGAGCCGGGCCTTGCGATGGACGCACTCGCATCTGTTGAGCACTGCTGGATCAAGACATCCTTACAAGATGGTTGTGAAAACGCACAATGATTTTAGCAGTGGCTGAAATGTCCAATGAGAGGCTCGAATTGCGGCTATCTAGATGGACAATTGACTGACACTCAAAATGTTTGTACATCTTGATAGGCTCTTTTTGACACTGTGCTGCTTGTGGGGATCTCGAAGGAGGGGGTGAGATAGACAGACCCTAGCCATATCGTCTTTTTCAAGTGAATATGAAAATAGACATGTGGTTTGCTTGTGCCCAAGATATCTAAAGCACGATGATATCTACAGCTGGACCTACTATAACAAGGACCAATGAGCAAATATGTTGACCCGCGAGAAGAATAGGTAAAGTTTAGTCATTAATCTACTGCGTAATTTAGCACCCAACACAAGCAAGGCTGCTACAGCTCATCTCTCTTTCTCATCTGATGTTTCGGTGCTTCAACATCCTCTTCCCACATTTTCTTCTTGGGGTTACGAGGGATGTCACCTCGTTCTTGCAAGATTGTGCCGTCTCCTCTTCTTTGGGGCTCCTTGTGCCCTTTCGCCT
>JGI24891J29808_1000192_pt1 | contig 67901 bp, 60 predicted proteins | sample FreactcultuFSWF8_FD_29808 | JGI IMG/M metagenome (IMG submission 29808)
TTGTGCCGGTTCTCAAGTGACCCCTCGGACCGCATTTTTCGAATGCCGTTTTGGAGGGCCGAGTGGCATGGACGAGCAGCCGATTCATCTGCCGTCGACTTTGTCCATGGGTCCATCAGCTAGTAGCAGAAGAAGTATATAGACCAAGCTCCCCTTGTCCTCCCGCATCTTCCTCTGTATCCTTAACCTCTCTCTCCCATCCACCATTTCCCTCCTCAAGCCTCTCAGAAAGTTGCCTCTCCAGCACTTTCATACTCCCCGCATCCTCAAGAAGTCGCCTCTCTGTCCTTGCACTTCTCGCAACCTCCTACACACATCAGCCAAGATGTCTACCAACGCAAGATTCGACCCTAACTTCACTCCCTATGTCGTCAATGCCATGGGACCCGGCACTCCCGACCGTGCTCGTGTCGTCCTCGGTTCTCTGATTAAGCACATCCACGACTTCACCCGTGAGGTTGAGCTCACCCCCGCAGAGTGGATGATGGGTGTCGAGTTCATCAACTCCATTGGCCAGATCAGCACTCCCATCCGTAACGAGGGTCACCGCATCTGCGATGTCATTGGTCTCGAATCGTGAGTTTGACTGCATTCTACAAATCTCAGTCCCAGCTAATCATTCCTCCACAGACTCGTCGACGAGATTGCCAACCGCATTGTTACCGAGCAGGGCATGTCCCCCACCTCCAACGTCATTCTCGGCCCCTTCTGGTCTCCCAACGCACCTTTCCGTGAGCTCGGCGACAGCATCATTCAAGACCACAAGGAGGGTGGCAGAGTTACATACATGCACGGTGTCCTCAAGGATATGGAGACTGGTGCTCCCATTGAGGGTGCTGTTCTCGACATCTGGCAGGCTTCTTCCAACGGCCAGTACGACTTCCAGGACCCCGAGCAGTCCGAGAACAACCTCCGTGGCAAGTTCAAGTCCGACAAGGATGGCAAGTTCAACTGGTACTGCTACCACCCTACTCCCTACTCCCTGCCTACCGATGGTCCCGCCGGTGTCCTCCTCAAGCTCATGGACCGCTCTCCCATGCGTCCCGCTCACATTCACTTGATGATCACCCACCCCGACTACGCCACTGTCATCAACCAGATCTACCCCAGCGACGACCCTCATCTCGACATTGACTCCGTCTTCGCCGTCAAGGATGATCTCGTTGTCGACTTCAAGCCCAAGACCGACGACCCCAAGGCACAGCTTGACCTCGAGTACAACGTCACCTTGGCCCTCAAGAAGCATCACCCCAACCCCAACTCCGCTCCCCCAGTTTCGTCATTCGAACGTTCAATGGGAACCAAGAAGCCCATCAACCCCAACCAGGCTGCTGCCAACCTGTAGAGGTGGAATACCCAAAAGCTGGAACTTGTATATGATGAAGAGAGCATACTTTTAACGATCTGACATTTGTTGAGAGATCCGAAAGGCAGGGGAGCATATTGTGCATATATCATGTGGTTGGATTTACAGAGGCGTTCTGGGACTTTTTACATCCGACTGGCCATTTCTGCCATCTTTCATGTTCGCTTTCTTTTTTTGCGATATATCCAACATGAAAATCAATTTCTTATTACTTCAAAACATGTCTCTAGCATCGCCGTGAGTTCGAACTTGTTGTTTGTTGGATACTGCCTGCTCGAAACATGAACGTGAGTTTGGCTGAACCTTGCCCTTTTCGTCGAAGTAAGTCTTGCTAGTTGGACAAGCTTGTAACACCACTTCCAAGTCTCGATACAAACACTGGTCCAGATTTGTTCTGATGACGGAACGATCCAACTGATCAGTATATGCGATGAAATTGGGCAAAGTGCCTTGTCCGCCTTTGCGAGAAAGAAGCATCCGACATGTCTCCGCATAATCAACGGCGGAGACTTTTCGGACACTTTTTTCGGTGACATCCTACAATGCTTCGATATATAAAAGCTTCATTCTGCTTTCTTTTATTCTCTTTAGCAGCTCAGCATTACTTGACATCTCGACAAACTCGATCACTGTCTTCGAATCAATTCACAGCCATGAGTACAGAGCACAATGATCTCACGGCTGCTAACCGTGAAGCTTGGGAGTGAGTACCTTCGTCCACTTTCTGTTGATGCATTGAAGATGTTATACCACTTCGATGGTTATCTGTTGCCTTTCTCCCTGTTCTAAGCTCCTTGGTGTCTGGTTTTTACCATCGAGATTATTATATCTCGTGCATACCATCTCACAGACATTGCACAATTTCTCTCGTCGTTCGTCATCAACAATGATTGGCTCGGAAACATAGTCGTCCTCTTTTGCTTCTCACTATCTGCTGGATTAAAAGAACCTGCTGACAAGCGTTCTAGTTCCAAAGCAAAAGAATACGATGCAAAGCCATGGCAAAAGAAGATAGCCTCCCAAGTAGCAGAAGCCTTGAACTCCCACGCCGACTGGCTAGGCGCAAACTGGGTTTCTGCCTCAAATCAAGAATGCCGTCTACTAGACTATGCATGTGGAACTGGCAGTGTGACTAGAGTCCGTATCTCCTTCCCTCTACCGCCCTGCTGTTCAAACACTGATATCAAATCACCAGGCTTTAAGCACACACATAACCCACGCCACAGGCATAGACATTTCCTCCGCCATGCTCTCCCAATACACTTCCCTCCTCTCCTCCACCCACCCATCCCTTATCCTCAAAACCTCTGTGGCAGACCTCTGCTCTCCAGACCCTCAACCCTCAATCTCTGGCCCCGAATTCCACAATTTCGACATCGCAGGTGTAGCTCTAGGATTCCACCACTTCGCCAACCCTGCAACCTGCGTCGCGAACCTAGCTTCCCGCTTGAAGAAAGACGGCGTATTATTCATAGTCGATTGGTTGCCCAACAAAATTGCTCCAGGCGAACATATCGGACACGCACACGCTCATCCTGATTCCCATGACCACAATCACAACCACAACCACGTCAAAGAGGAAGAAACAGAAGAGTGGAAGAAGATGAAAAAGACCATCAAAACTAATGGATTCACTGAAGAAGACATGAGGGTGATATTTGAGGAAGCAGGGTTTGAGGAGTTTGGGTTTGTGGTGTTGGAGGAGAAATTCGTGTTGGAGATGAATGGGAAGAAGGTTGAGAAGACTGGGTTTATTGCTAAAGGAAGGAAGTCCTAGAGAGAGAGAAGAGGAGAGTATTGTAGGTAGGACTACATCTGACAGATGTGCGGTGTATAGGTATCAATATTTATGTTTCTTTTTTGATACTATTTCTGCATTTGGTTGGTGGTTCTTGCTATGTGTTGCTCCTTCCTGTGCATGTGTGGGCATGTGCCTTTCCGTTAGTCTCATATCTGCCCTTATTACTTCGCACAGCTGCCTCAACCTCAACAACGCAGCGGTGGTCTAGTGGTCAAGACAGCACACAAATATGTCTTGCAAACACAAGCACGTAGGGGAGATCCCAGAGCTGAGCTCGTTATTTCCCTAGCAATGTGGATATCGTGGGTTCGAATCCTACTCGTTGCATTCATCCTTTTTGCTTCTACAAGTCACAGCGATGTTGGACAGAGGAGCGAATATTGTGCTCGAATCTTATTCAAGGTGTGGAAAGTCTTGTTTGAAAAAGTGTCCAACATAATTGGATTTGTTCAGATCGTAATACCATCTATCCCTCCATCCTCCGCATGCTTTTTGTAGGGAACCGGAAAAATAAGTCTATAGGGATATGCTTAAGCCAGGGACTTGAGGTCAGACATACCAAGACGAGAAGCCTCCTCGGCGAACAGAGTCTTGATCTCCTTTGCGTCGGTCTTGCCGTCAATCTTGCTCTTGAAGACAGCAAGGTCGTCAACCTCGAGCTTGGCGATCATGGCGTCAACATCGTTGAGGGCCTGGTCGATTTGGGAAGCACTGGCCTCGCCCTCGGCGAAGTAGTTGCCATCCTTGACGGCACCACGAACGACACGCTTGTTCTTCTTTGCGGCGTTCTTGGCAGCCTCCTTTGCCTTCTTTGTGTCGGCCTTTGCTGCCTTGTCGGCCTCCTCCTTCTCCTTTTGCAGACGGGCCTCCTCTTCCTTGGCCTTTGCTGCCTCCTCGGCGAGTCTGGTGGCCTCGGCCTCTCTTTCCAGTCTCTTCTTGTTCTTCTGGGCGTGCTCCTCCTTCTTGAACTTCTTGATACGCTCGTCGAGACCGAGACACTCGTCGACCATCTGGCGCAGACGCTGGTTGTCCTCGGCCTTTCTCTTCTTGCGGGCGTTGTTGTTCTTACGTTCGACGTGACGCTTCTGGTCACGGTTCTCGTTATCATCGGGGACATCCTCATCGAGGTACTCGAAGGTTCTCCAGCTGTCAAAGTTGTACCAGAAGTTGTAGAAGTTCTCGACGTGCTCGCGGGAGCTGTTCTCGTCACCGAGCTTGGGGACGGGCTGGGTCTTGCTGAAACGACCCTCGGCCTTGAAGACGTTGCTCCAGAGTTTGTAGAAGTTGCCCTTCTGGGTCTGCTTCTTGCTTGGGGGCTCGACCTCAGCGGCCTCATCAACGGAGTCGAATTGGCGACGCTTGACGGGGTCGCTGAGGATCTCGTGGGCTCTCTGGATACACTTGAAGAAGTTGTCGTCCTCGTTACCGCCAGCAGCGGCTCTCTTGTCGGGGTGGTGCTTGAGGACCTTTCTGCGGTGGGCCTTCTTGATTTGCTCCTCGGTGGCCTTCCAGCGGTACTTTGTTATGCCGAGAACGGCGTAGTGATCCTGGCTCTGCGTGGTTGTTAGAAGTGGATTATGAAGAATTCAAGATTAAGTTACGCACCTTCCAGTCCTTGGCCTCACGGGCAAGCATGGCAGGGTCTTCGGGCTCACTGATGTAACCAGCATCCTCTTCCTCGACCTTCTTGACGTTCTCCTGGGCGCGGATACGGTCATCCTCGGAGAAAGTGCGCTTGTGGCGAGTCTGAATGGGGCGTTAGTCAGAGTCGACGATAGTCGTATAACAAGGTCAATCGTACTCTACGGGCGTGGGCCAGGAAGTAAGGACCGACAGGCTCGACATTGCGGCGAGCGGCAGCGGAAAGCTTGCCAACAGCCTTGAAGTCCTTGTCGGCGGACCAGCCGGCAGGGAGGGTAGGCAGAGCCTTGTTAATTTGAGACACAGACATATTGATGTTGATATGGACTGAACGACAGAGGGAGCGGCATCTCAAAATCTGCTGAAGACTCTCGAATTTTTGGTCCGGGGAACCAAAAGCCTTGGCATGCATTCGCCGTCCAAACCTCCATCATCTGGACAATAATTTAATCCATGAAACACTCAAACAATTCCTAGACATTCGAATTAGAATAGAACAACATGTCGTCACAAATCATCCCTCACAACAAGACTGTCGTCCTGTCAACATATCGCAACCTCTTGCGCGCAACTCGCATCGCCTTCCAAGGTATCTACCACCAACACTCGACCATCCGGACCAAGTCGCTAACATAAGGCTTCCCCCAGGCGACCAAAGCACATTATACAACTCTCGCAGATTCGCACGAGACTCATTCGACAAGAACCGTGGGGTCAAGGCTGGCAGTATTGAAGCAGAAAAGGCGGTCGAACATGCGCAAGGAGTGGCCCAGATCTTGAGGGAAAATGTAGTACAAGGCGCGACCGACAAGGAAGAATCGGGAGCTTACAGTGAGTCCAGGCCGCTCCTAAATTTGACGACTAGAATCCGACGACTGACACGACCATCACGAATTAGAACTGCGCATTCACGAGCAAACCGAAAAGGGCGACAACGAGTCTGTCAAGCAGTTCAAGGGAACGACAAAGTCTTTCGCCGAAGTCAAGCGATGCTCCCTGATTTGATATGTAAAAATATATGATACCCCTCTCCTGTTCAATCCATGAGCTCAAGACTCTCAAGAAGCTGCACAAAGCCTCAAACGCCATGCTGTTCTGCCCAAACGCCAGGGATCTTCCTCCTTCTCCTTCTCCTTCAAACCAAGACGAGCCTACTCGCCTGCCAAACTTGCATATTGCACATCCTCGGATCCAGGTGGAGGTGCGACCAGGTCATAATTGTCCGTATTGGCAGATGGTCCAGCTGCGGAGGATGAAGGTCCGGCAGCGATTGCCGGTCTGGTAGACGCAGCTGCTTTGACAGCTGCGCTTGTCTCCCTTCCAGCTCTTGCATTTGCCATACGAGCGTCTCTGTCCATGTTATCCAGCGTCTTAGGCTTGCCCCATTGCACCCTGAGTGGCACACCCTTAACCACAGCTCTTCCTTGACATGCAGCGGCTGCTGCCTCGGCTGTGTCTCTGGTCATATAATTGACGAATGCGCAATGTGATCGGTGCGAGCAAATGAGTGAACGAAGAGCTCCAAACTGTGAGAAGAAAACGCGGATCTCGTGCTCAGGGAGGTCGTCCTCAACACCAGTGACGAAAAGCGACATGACGTGCTTGTCAGCCGGAGGTAGAATGTCTTGCGGTTGTGGTGGCAGAGCTGCTGTGTTGGGGAATGGGCGTGCTCTTGATCCTCCCTTGACAGGGCGTGATGGAGGTCCATATCCTGCTGGTCTCGAATCCTTTGTGCGAATGGGTCCAGGTCTGGCGCCTTCCGATGATGGTCCTTCGAGCATCTTTTGTCCTGAACCTGACGCAGCACCCTCCTCTTCCAATCTTCTCTGCTTCTTGTAGTGTGGCTCACTCTGGGCAAGTCTGCGCAGCAAATCCCTAGCCTTTTCATCCGTCTTGTCGTATGCCTCAACAGCTCCTCTTCCTTCCTCGATCTCTTTCTCGTGATTTTGAGCGTAGTATTCTCTGTTGATCTCACTGTTCGGTCCAGGTGTGATCATCTTCAAAGCGGCATCACGCACAACGATAGGAAGTCCAAAGCTCAGATCGAGCATACAGCACTGACAGCAATTCTTCAGTCTTGCGCATGTTAGGCAGAGGTTCGTTCGCTTTTGACGGGCGGTGCGGTCGGTCTTCCAGCGGAATACTGTAAAAGGGCGGGTGCAGATTTTGCTACGTCTTGTTAGTTGGAAGCTTTGCAATGAAGGGGCTGGAAAGGACTCACCATTCAGCACCATAATCTTCTTTCAAGACCTGGACATATGGATTGTCGCCGAGACACTTTTCGCAAGCCGAGGGCATGTCGGTAGACTCCCATCCTGAGCGGTTCAAATCCTGCTTGGGAGGCATTGCGGATGGTGAATAGAGGCGACGAGAGTGGAATGATCAGGATCGCGTAGGCTTCTAGATGATTTTGATTCACTGTGAAGGCGACGCGACAAGTTGTGTGTACGGAGTCGGAAAAGTGATGGTTGCTGTATAAGCAGAAGCTGAGGCGCGAATGCCAGTCGCAGAAGTAACGAAGGTGACGCTTTTTGCCAAGACCTGACCAGCACCTCCGTCTTCTCTCCGCAATTCACAATTCATAACCTTAAGGGTCTTTTAGGACTTGACGGCTCCTTTTCACATGGAAAACGTAAATCGCTGATCATAATGGCATTCGAAACATCCGTGTTGAATGAGGAGAAAGCTGTACAGCGTCTCCTTCAATGACGACAATACATCTCTCATAACATGTTTCAAGACTCAATGACCACAATTCAACAAACGGAACCCACGGATTCCAGAATGCATCTTAAGCCGCAACGGAAATTTGGGTGAGGACTCAGAGACACGCTAAGAGCAAGCCAATTGGAGATAATGAAATTGCGCGCCCCCAGAGGCAGGACCCCCGCCGCGTCTCGTACGATGTTTATGGAAAGAGCCACCCCTTTATAATTATTTTAGTGCTGCTGCCATTTCTTTGCCCCAATCCCGCGTGCACTTGTTTGCTTCTCTTCTTTCCATCCATCAACCCTTCTCTTCGCGCTCAACCGCATCTTCAATTGTACCTTTGTAGTGTCTTTCTCTTCTTCTACAAATACCCCTTTTCTTTCGACACAATGGCTCCTCACTCGCTCGAGCAAGAAGACCACAACCGTGATGCTGCCTTCAACAAGGTCATGCACGGTAGCTCCGCCCAGAAGAGAGGTGGTTTCGCCGCCATGTTGGGCAAGGGCGCAGATGGCCAAAAGGCCGCTGTCGACGAGTACTTCAAGCACTGGGACAACAAGGACGCAAAGGACGAGACTCCCGAGATCAGAGAGGTGCGTGAATTTGGATATCTCAGCTTCCCAATTGCCATCATACTGACCTCCTGTAAAGGCCAGAAGAGCCGAGTACGCAACCCTCACCCGCCACTACTACAACCTGGCTACCGACCTTTACGAGTACGGTTGGGGCCAGTCCTTCCACTTCTGCCGTTTCGCATTCGGCGAGCCTTTCAGACAAGCTCTCGCCCGTCACGAACACTACCTCGCCCACGTCATGAACCTCAAGGACAACATGAAGGTTTTGGATGTTGGTTGTGGTGTTGGTGGCCCTGCTAGAGAGATTGTCAAGTTCTCTGGCGCAAATGTTACTGGTCTCAACAACAACGACTACCAGATTGAGAGAGCCACCCACTACGCTGCTAAGGAGGGTCTTTCGCACAAGCTCGACTTTGTCAAGGGTGACTTCATGGTACGATCTACCCGAGATTACAGTTCCAATGCCCAAAACTAACACAATCCCAGCAAATGGCCTTCCCCGAGAACACTTTCGATGCCGTCTACGCCATTGAGGCTACCGTCCACGCTCCTTCCCTCGAGGGCATTTACTCCCAAATTTTCCGCGTCCTGAAGCCCGGCGGTGTCTTCGGCGTTTACGAATGGCTCATGACTGATGCTTACGATAACGACAACCCCCACCACCGTGAGATCCGTCTCGGTATCGAGGTCGGTGATGGTATTTCCAACATGGAGAAGATTGAGGTTGCTCTTGCTGCCATGAAGGCTGCCGGTTTCGAGCTTGAGATCAACGAGGATCTTGCAGACCGTGACGACCCCTACCCCTGGTACTGGCCTCTTTCCGGTCAGCTCAAGTACATGAGCAGCATCTGGGACTTCCCCACTCTTGCTCGTATGACCAAGGCTGGTCGCTGGACCGCACACAACTTTGTCGGAGCTCTCGAGAGATTTGGCCTTGCCCCCAAGGGTACCCAGAAGACCGCCGACTCTCTGGCTGTTGCTGCTGACGCTCTCGTCGCTGGTGGCAGAGAGAAGCTCTTCACCCCCATGTACCTCATGGTTGGCCGCAAGCCCATGAACGCCTAAACGACGGATTGTTTTTTTTCTTTCTTGTTTCTTTTTTTCCCCTATCTTCTTTTTGAATACCACTTACTAGAGAACCCCACATGTTTTATTAATCCGGCTTTGGAAGGGAAAACTACTTGCATGGCGAAGAGGGAGAAATACGGCATACAAAAGAGATGCTGTTACCACATTTTGTCTAGAGGTTGGCGCATACCAGAGATATAAATGTACAATTATGTTTTAAACAACCAATCGACTGTATATCCTGTTTACATGTACGTGAGATTGAGCAGTCGAATCCAGAAACATATCTTAAAATGGTCCATCTTCTAGGGCAAGTCCAATACGAAAACGGTGAAAGGCAGAATTATCATGCTTGTTTCTGGCAACAGATGGATAGATTCAGGTACCCATCGTGCGATGATACCGATGTCAATGGCAAAGTTCGCGTGGTGCATTCAGAGATGAAGAGGTGTCGAGGAGACTGAAAAGCTCTTTCTGATGAGCTACACGAAGCATCGAGGCAGACAATATCACTCAACATTAGGCAAAAAATGCAATGGTAAGACATTATGATTGACGAGCTATATAAACAGGCGGCCGCAATGTTGAATGACGACAATGCCATGCACCGAACAATAACATCCATCCATCAAATACCTACTTGAATAGAAAGTCAGCAAAGGAACTTTCGAAACAGCCATCTCGAAACACCACCCATGTGATAAATTGTGATTTGGTTACGCAAACTCAGAAAGCCGTCTTACTCAAGCCCTTCCCGCCGGCACCGAAATCGTCCACCCAAGACGAGTGAACTTTCTCAGCACACGGAAGCCCCATTATGCCTTTTTTCCATTCGACCGAAGCCAAACTACTAGAAAGGTTTGAATTGTAACTCCACAACCCGTCATCCCTGGACTTAAAACACAGGTAGGGTATCAGGGAGGGGGGCTCGGCGGGTATAGGTAAACTTCATTGAATGGATTGACTAGTTGTCATCATTGCGTTGTGGGGGAGGGGTGATGTGGTGTGGTGTTGAAATGTAGGGAAGAATAGCTTACCCTTTGATGTGTGCATGAGTGCGCGTGTCTGTGAGTGCGGGAACCATCTGTCTTGAATGCTTGTTAGCAAGATTGATCATCAAGAGTTGTTGATGATGGATGTGAAGAAAAGCCAAAGGTGAATTTGGATCAGACAGGTAAGCTTGGTGTATGAGTATCCGCATAATTTTCTTGGTAGCAGAACTGAATAATAATACAATCATCCTGAAAACACCTTTGGCTAGGTGGAGGGCAAGGAAGTGAAGAAGTGAATAGCATACCTTTGGCAGTGTTCAAGAATTCTTCCACCCCAAAGCGCACGACTTTAATGCGAGGAGTGGAAGAACTCTCATGCCTGTAAAGACAGATGGCCAAGCCAAGTGAAGAAGGCAAGAAAACTAGAAAGCTTTGCGCAGGTCAGCACATGTTTTTCATCCAATATCAGATGATATGTGAAGAATTGATGAGGATTGTGGTTCAGATGGTAGTGCATGTTAGTTTATGGCTCAGGAAACCCCGAGGGTTGATCGCCAACTAGTAGTGTTGGGTTTTCTTCCTAACCAGTGGTGATTGTGATGGTGAGAAACTTACACAAAAAAGAAGAAGAAAAAGTAGCAAGCCGCCAGCGGTCTCGCATGTTGTTGAAAGAGTTGCGCGCGCGTGATGGCAGGTGAGGAGTGTGAAGTGGAAGGAAGAAAGTTGGAAAGCTTTGGTGAAGAAGGTTGTAGCAGAAAATTCGAGCTTGGGCCATGCACGTCGGCGTCACGCATCTTGCCGAAGTTGGAGCAGCAAGGCAGTTCAAGAAATCATCGAAAGAGACATTTCAGTCAATTCAAGTCAACCACCAGACGTATATCCGTTCACCATGGCCGATCGTCGTCGTACCAATGCGCCTGCAGGAGGAACCTCTGCACCCATCTTCGTTCCTACACAAGAATCGACATCGTCACAGCGACCAACTCGCCAACGTCCATCTTCTGAGCCTCGTAAAATCTTCCTACAAACTGGTCTTGTACCTTCTGCCTCTGGATCAGCATACTTGGAACTCCACCCCTCTACCGATGCTGCAAGAACGACCCTGGTAGCTCAGAGCGGCACCCTCAAACTCACCTGCACTGTCCACGGTCCGCGACCACTTCCTCGTACCGCTGCATTTAGCCCGAACCTACTCCTCAACACACACGTCAAGTTTGCGCCGTTCGCTAGTCGCCAAAGAAGAGGCTATCTGCGCGATACTGCGGAAAGAGACCTGGGATTGCATCTGGAGACTGCGCTACGAGGTGTGGTCATCGGAGAGCGCTGGCCTAAATCCGCCGCCGAAGTCGTCATTACAGTTTTGGAGAGTGAGGAGGATGACTGGTGGCGCGATGATGATGCTAGCAAGAAGAACATTGGTGGTGTTGGTCTCATGAATGTCCTTGCTGGTTGCGTCACTGCTGCAAGTGCTGCCATCGTGGATGCCGGAATCGACTGCGTGGACCTTGTCTCAGGCGGTGTTGCTGCACTCGCTGGTGAAGGAAAGGGAGAGCTCGTTCTGGACCCCTGTCCGAGCGAACACAACGATCTGCGCGCTGCTGCCGTAGTCGCACATCTCCAATCAAGAGACGAACTCACAGAGTTGTGGGTCAAGGGTGATGCTGGTGAAGGCTTCGAGACACTGGTGGATCGCGCTGTCGACGCTGCAGGTCTATCGAGAAGCGTGCTCGCTGAAGCCGTCAGGGAAGCCGCCGAGGTTAAGATCGGTTCTCAAGTCGCCGACAATGGCAAGCAAGAGGTGGTCAAGGCTACCGATATTGAGATGACAGGATGAGCCACATCAGCATCTGGTAATGACAGACCGAGATTAGGCAGGATTGGATGATACCACGAACCTTAGCATAAGGTCCTTCCCGACAAGTCCGAAGATCCACCAGCAGCCAACACTAAATTCCAGCCGCCCGAGAAGGCGTCGACTACAGTCCGAATGGAAAAGGGGACGACCTTCCAAGCGACATTATCACGGGAATTGACTCAAGCGATAACAACCCGATCCAAATTCACGAGTGGACGAAATCACCGCGTCGAGGCAAGATGTTGAAGAAAAGGGCAATTTTGAGGATGCCGGATCTATGCCAGAAACTGGCCACACTCAGGGGGTCGAAGAGAACACTGCTGTAACATACGCCAATCATACACCGTACAAAAGTCTTTAACATAATCTACCAGAACCAATCATGTTGACCGTAAGCCTCTTGAGTACAAAATGTATCATGACATCCCAATTGTCGGACCCAGACCATATCACCAAGCCAGTTCTCACCATCATGCCATACGACCTCTCGGCAGTCTAGGCGGTCCAGCAGTTGCTGACAACTTAATTGAAGGAGTGCCTCGCGATATGAAGACGTTGTTACCAGGTCTTCCCGAGATTGGCGTCAACTCGTTGTCAAAGGTAGGCACAGTCTCAACAACAGGCAAGTCCTTTGGCGGGTCCACGTAATAACTCTTCCTCAGCATAAACACTTCATTCTTGAACAACCAACTCGCACCCAAGAATAGATCCGTCTTCTCATTGGCAGCAGGACTGGTAATCCCATCGCCAATTTCCAACACCTCAAATTCAACCTTCTCATGCTGTTTCCTGAACTTGCCAGTCTGGAATGTGATGGGTAGGATGTAGTTTATGCTGACCTCGCGGTCTTCAAAACTGCACACCTTCTTGATCAAACCCACACCTAGGTGATCGCGAGGAGGAGATTCGAGGTTTTTGGCTGCTTCGTAGTCGTCGATTTTTTGCAGGCTGTATTCGAGTTTGAGTTTGCGAACAAGGGCCATGGTTATGAAGTTTGCGCAGGCGCCTGTATCGCATTTGGCCCAGACTACTACTTCTTGATCTTCGCCATTGCGGACGATAAGAGGGATATGTGTGTGGTCACCTCCTTCCTGATGTTGAAGTTAGTATGGCTTTGTAATGCAGATATTGAGAAAGTGTTGTACCAGTGCTGAAACAATGTCGCTAGCTATTTGGAGAGGCTTCTTGTGCCATTTGTCGACGATGTTTCTGATGATGTCTACTTGCTCGGCTGGAATGCCAAACGAAGAGTCAGAATCAGACAGTGATGGTGAGTCGTCGACAGACAGTGCGGGTGTCAATTGTTGAGTATCCATGATCGTGTGTTTTCGGGATCCTTGATGCTTGTGAATTGAGGTGTATATTGTGCAAGATGAGTATCAAACTGGTGTAAATCGAGCAAAACAAATAGGTTGGGAGTACCTTCTTCTTGACAACCATGTCTTATAACTATTATTACCTATAGAATCCTCCAAGCCACCAGGCACAGCCGTCTTTCATGTGCTAAGGCAGTCCATGGCGGAGCTCACTACGACAGCCCTCTATTTTGATGGCAGCTTTCTGCGAATAGCGGCCAAGTCCTGGTGGAATGCAATATATTTTGCTCCACGAAGGACGCGACATGTCGGGTTAATCAGCACTAAGGCAAGCCTGCGGGCAGAAGGTGCAGTGGAGTGAGCGTGCACCTCATACTGTTGCTGAGTATTCAACATCCCGCGTACCTAAATTAGGAAAACGATCCCATCATGCAAGTCGCGCCTTTCCCTTCCTTCACCGGTACTTCCTCAACCCATCACCACTCAGGCGACGAGGCATTGCTCTTGGCAAGCAGCACATCAGCCTCTCTGGCCCTATAGATATGCGATTCGCTCATGCATGACATGTCCAATCAAGTGCTTTATTGCGAGGTGGGGCGGTACTCATGCAGGTAGGCTGGGTTCGACGGAGAGGAGAGAACGCTTTGCTTGTGTGACACTTTCTTTCTCCTCTCTTTCCTGTTTTTCGTGCTTCCAGAATATCCCAACACTGCCTCTGCTATTTTGACGACTTCACGATCGAGTATTGGAACCTCCGCCACCAACAATGGCTGGCGAGTACGAGCTTCCGGTTGTTGAGCCTTCTGGACCTGGAAAACCGAGGATCTCAACAAATGTTCAAGCTGTCGGCAAAGACTCGAGGACCAGCTCTGCCGCTAGCTCTTCTGTTCATTTCTCGCCCATCTCGTACAATACATATAACACCGAGTCCACTTTTGTGTCACCAGGCTTGCTACGTCAGAACTCGGTTCGCGAACGACCAGCACTACAAGGCTATCCTAAGCTAGCAAGATTCATCGGCGAGCAACCTGGGTTTGCAATCTTTCGTCGCTTCTCCGAACTCAATGCGCGCAATCTCTTGTATCTGCAGGCGGAGCTGCTGGATATCGAGGAAGAGCTTTACGAGACTGAGATTGATGATCAACGTGATCAAGATCTGAGGCAGTTGCAATTTAGCATGCGTGGTATTCACAATGGAAGGGCAGCTCCAGAGGGATCAAAAGCTCGTAGTCGATGGAAGCTGTATGAGGATCAGCGGAAGTTGTTGAAGGAATACAGTGAGTACCACCCCTGATCAACCACCTCTGCAGCAGTCCTCTCCCACATTCTCGGCATGATTCAAGCTTGCCAAATACTGATACAAACTCCAAGATGAGGTTCTCATCCAACAACACAAACTTTACAGCCTACCGCGACCTACCAACGGCGAAGTGCGAGGTCTCCGAGAATTTATCTGCGATAGTGAAGTCCATGGTCATAACAGCGATCAAGAATGGCTGCATCATCCTGAGAATACGATCTGGAGTCTCAACGTTGATGAAAAAGCCAAGTACGAGACTGATCAGCAACGAGCCAGAGCTCACGAAAGAGCCAAAGCAACACAAACCGATCTTGTCAGTCTATCTGGTCACATTGCACCCGATAGCTTTACAGAACTGGTCCGCAGTAAAGTGGTCAAACGTTTCCACGTAATGTTTGGACGTCGCCTACTGGAGGAAGATGCAGAATTTGGCGGACACATGTATAGTGGTGCAGCACTGGAAAAACTGGCCTTCTACATCAGCATCCTCTTCGCATCACTGCTCCCTACAAGCAGTATCATCGCTCTATACTATATCCCCGTCCTTATCTGGCGCTTGATTTTTATCGGACTCTGGAGCGCGACTTTCAGTGTTTGTTTGGCATTCTTCACATCGGCAACCCGGATTGAGATCTTCACGGCGAGTGTGGCGCTTGCATCTGTTCAAGTTGTATTTGTTGGTACGAATGGTGTTACTGTTATCCCTGCTAGTTGATGAAGGTTTTTTTGATGTTTGATTTCGCAGGTACGAACTAATGATCTTCTGGATGGGTTGGATGGGTTGGATGGGTTGGATTTGGAGGTTGGTGGAATTTATGATGATGGATGGCTATGTGCAATGAGAGCAATGAGAAACGAAATTTGTCAATATATCCAAATGCTTTAAAGACGGCTTTGAATCGGTCTTTTGAGAAAGGAATCCCCTCCCTCAGACATCTCATCTCTGTTTGTGAAAGATCATGGGTTGACTCGAGGTGAGTGTCCTTGATCAATTTTGGCCGAAAAAGGAAAGCGCGCCTCGTTCGAACAAAGGGTCGCGTGCAGCGGCGCGTCGCCTTCGAGTGAACCTTCCTGATTCTTTGCTCTTTGCACTTTCCACTTACCAGTCGCATAACACAAAAACCTAATCAATCATGGACAACGAACTCTCAGATCCCAGCGACTGGCTAAACACATCGCTACCACCCTTCTCGGCACTCGAAAACTCACTACGATGTCAAGTGTGCAAGGACTTTTACACGACGCCAATGGTCACGACATGCTCGCACACTTTCTGCAGTATATGTATCCGTCGCTGTCTTTCTGTTGACGGCAAATGTCCAGCTTGTCGAGCAAACGATCAAGCTAGCAAATTGCGCCGTAATTGGGCTTTGGAGGAAGTCGTGGGCGCATTCAAGACGGCGAGGCCTGTTGCCTTGGAAATCGCGACAAAGGACAAGAAAGAGAAAGAAGAAGCCCCGAGTCGGCCCAACAAAAGACGGAGAACTGAGAGGAATGGTGGAGGCAGCGACTTGACAGTACGCACTACACGGAGTAAAAGCAAGAGGACGCAACAAGCAGACCAACAACCCGCCACTCTCGATGGAGCAGACGACGATGGCAGTGATGCTGAATGGACCGAAAACGGCGGCACTCAACCAGAAAGAGCTCAAACACCAGACGACGGTCTAGTAGCCTGTCCAATCTGTCAAACACGCATGAAAGAAGAGACCGTCTTCAATCACATCGGCACATCAGCTTGTACATCTCCATCCCAAAAGCAAAAACAACCCCCACGCAGTACTACCACAACAAATCAAACGCCACAACCGTCAGCAACTCCAAAACCGATCCCAGACCGCCTTGCCGAATTGAATTACTCCCTCCTCAACGACAAAGCCCTCCGCAAGAAACTCGCCGAACTCGGTATCCCCTCCACCGGTTCAAAAGCACTGTTATCACGCCGTCACACAGAGTGGGTGAATCTCTGGAACGCAAACGTCGACGCGGGCGCTCCACGCACGAAACGAGAACTCCTAGACGAACTTAGAAAGTGGGATCGTTCTATCGGTCGCGAGCCAGATCAATTCGGAACAAGTAATCAAGTCATGAAGAAAGATTTCGACGCAAAAGCTTGGAGTAGTGGAAACAAGGATGATTTCACGAGGTTGATTGAGCAAGCGAGACAAGGGAGGAATAAGCAAAAGGCTTCAACACAACCAGAAGATGGTGAAGCAACTAAGGAAACGGAACCCCAACCAAAGGAAAATGATCAAGATGCCATGCAAGTCGATCAATCGGAACCAGCACACCTCGAACCAGAAACCGATTTACCAACTGGCTACCACGATGCCACCGTCCCGCAAGAAAACTTCCCTGATGTAGATCATCCACCGCCATCAGGACAGCGAGTGGATCCTCCGCCAAAGTTGTCCAAAGAAACCTCGTTACCTGAGAAGTTTGGAGAACCTGGTCAAGCGATCAATATGTTTGAGGTTTCTAGTCATCCTGTTGCTGATGTGGAGACGATGCATGAAGGAGGTGGGCATTGATCAAGAGACTGTTGAGATTTATTATGAATACAAGAGAAGCGCTTTACACGCGTCTCAGGGGCAGAGGGGACTTGCTGTTGTGACGAACCCTTCGATAGCGGCAGGAGGAATGGAACGGTATTGCTGGTCCTTGCTGGGAAAGTCAAAGTGTGATTAGCTGGACACGACATATTTCTGAATTACATAATCTACCACCTTACCGATTCCGAGATGCTGAATTCATAAGCTTCAATCATGTGCAATATTGATGTGCAATAATGCGCGTGTGAGCAGATCCATTTCATCAACCAACCAACTTCATCATTCGCTCAGACCACTACCTATATCTTTATCCAACATCGCCTCTCTTCCACTCTCACCTGAAAGATATTAGAGGATCATGAGCATAAAAGCGAGTAACAAATGTACTGTAAGAACTACCAAACCACCCAGTGACAGCGCGAGCTATTCAAACAAAGTAGAAGCAATCAACCAGACGACTCGAGTACGAACACTGTCTTGTTAGAATGGTGACAGCAGAGCATCATTGACTCAATTGCTGAAAAGCAGCCATGCCCTATCAAGGAGTCAAATCGATCACCATCACAAACAAAGGCAATCAAGAAAGCAAACACATCAAGTAAGAAAGCAGGAAAACGCCTATGCGCCATCGCTGTGTTGATTTCGTAATCGTTACCTCTATTAAACGTCGCACTCAGAATGCAGCAAAGCAAAAATAAACAGAACGGAGAACCCAAGGAAATGTAAATGCAAAAAAGGAGGCAACAAACCCCTGTTACCTCAGCAGAAATGTGCTCGTCGTTTGGGGGCTTGGTTGCTGCGGCGAATGGAGCTAGAAAGAGAAAGCAGTGCTCGTAACGCCATGTGATCGGCCGTCGCTAGAGTCTCCAGTCAGCCAGTGGATCCCACTGATGGTCGATGACATCGGCACCTGAAGGCAATATGCCGTCAATCTGGAACAAAGTATCACTGTCGTCACCAAAGAGCTCGAGCTCGAGTTCGAGCGAAGAGCGGAGTTGGGGATCCAAAGTGTTTATATCAACAAAGTCATCCGACAAGTCGCCATGCGCATTCTAAGCGGTTGGCTTGTCGATCGGGGCTGTTGCTTGATTGTTAGTATATGTGAATAACAGAAAGTGGACGAGTGAATGCTTACGTGTTTGGTGAGAAGGCTCGTCGTCAATTCTGGGACGTTTGTGAGCGGGATACTCACTTGCACGCACATACTGAGCGTCCTGAGGATGAGCCTGCTGGTGATGGTCACGATGCGTAGGAGAAGGAGCGTGAGGACGATCCATGTCACCTGCTTGAGCGGCAGCAGCTTGGAGTTGACTGATGGCACCTGGAGGAAGAGGGTCGTTTGCGGAGTCATGATGGGCGTGTTGAGTGTGAACAAGCGGGTCATGTCGGTGGTGGTGTTGGTCATGAGAAGGAGTAAGGGTTGGTGGAGGGTAGACGTGAACGACAGCAGCATGGCTCTGAGGAGGAGAGTTGACAGGGTAGTGATGCTGCTGGTCATGCTGGTTATGCTGAGAGGGCTGGCGATCAGACGTGTTAGGGTAGGTCTGGTCCTGGTCCTGGTCATGGAGAGGAGGAGACTGGTTGTCGTCGGTCGACATTTCAGCAGAACGCAGTGGCATGGGCTCAGGGGCAGGAGGATAGCTCATGTTCTTCTCGGTCATTCTTGTCTGGAGCTCAGTGATGTAGGCTCTCAGGGCAGAGTTCTCTTGCTGAACAATGTGGAGGTTGTGCTCGGCGGTCCCATACCTCTTGATGTCCTGCTGCAGCTGGTTTATGTGTTGCTCCTTACGCAAACGGAAAGCACGCTGAGCGGCACGGTTCTGGGCGGCGCGCTTCGTGTTCGAGAGCTCGCGCTGATTTCTTCCCTTCTTGGCGGGTGCAGTTCCTTGGGTGTTGGGGTTGGCGGCATCTCCATGGGGGTGGGCTAGATCGGCACCTTGATGGGGCATACCATATGACTGGATAGCCATGACTTGATCGTGGTGATGCTGCTGGCTGGATTGCTGACTCTGATGAGCGCCGTAGGAAGAAGCAGGTGGGGCGTGGACAAGAGGTTGTTGCTGCTGGGTGGGAGGGGCATGGTTGTTTTGAGCGGCGATGAGTTGGTCGCGCAGACCTAGAGGCGCACCATGTCAGTCGCCGAGTATGCTATATCAAAGGGAAGCCCGTCTTACTCATCTCGAAGGCCTGCGAGTCCTGCGCACTTTGTCAGCATTCATGCCTCGGACTCGATGGATTATGACTTACTGCAGCCGAAGACATGGTCGTCGTCTTGGTCGCAATGCCGCCGTAACTGTGTTGGGAGCTGCGCCGGTTAGCATTCCATCTCGTATAGTGTCCATCTCGGCGGACATATATGGCTTGGATGTGGTTGCCGAACTCACTTTGTCTTGGTTGTCGCTTTGGCTTAACTCGCAATGATCACTAAGCAAGACTTATGTAAGACGCTCAGCTGTGACCAAAGAGGGAGAAGCCAAACCCCGCTTTTTGTGACTCCCGCTTCACCTCTTTCCCCACCTGCCTATTCTGTGCAACCACTCTGCTTACACCGTCATTTCGGTTTTCACAAATTTGATAAATCATCAAGACAGTGTCATCTGAACTGCGGATAAGCCATCGTTGTCATCCTGAAGTAGACGATGAACTGGTTACTCGAGTATATCAGGCCGCTTTCAGCCATCTCAATCAGCCATCAGTCTTGACCTCACCGTCTCGTGCTGCAAGACATGGAGGTTCCGCGCAAGCCTCTGCCTGCTCCTCGGCAGAGGCAGGAAAGAAACTACGTGTATGAGAGAGACTTACCATGTAGATTGATCATCTCAAGACTCCAATCACCAACGGAGAAAGAACGATACAAGCAAGCCTTCATCGTCAATCACATCGCCATGACTTTAAGAAGTATACGACCATGACCTCCAACCTCGACATCACTCCTTAATGATCTTCAAGGAATAAAGGGTTTCTTGCGAGCTTCATCTATGACTTCTCTGCTCGCGCTACCGATGGTCTCTATTCTCACTTCTTGGAGTTGAACATCGGAAGAAGTCTTGCACTAGATACATTTCTTTTCGAGGATTTCTTCTTTCTTCTGTCTCCACAACCACCATTAATTCCCAAATCGATCGCGTATGTGGATTCCGAAAGAATGTCTGGACGTCATTTCTTGTCGTGGTGTGTCAAGGTTCCCTTGAAAGCGCCAATGGCACTCTTCAAGCCCCTGGCGCTGTCCTTCCAGTTCGTATTTCTTTCCCTGGATTCTGCGTTCTCTTGGCTGTTCGATCTGTCCGCTTCTGCATTCGTCAGCACGCCGAACCCGGTTGTATCCAATCCTGGTACACTTGTTCGGTGAACCAGCTGAGCCTGGACAGTGACATTTTGGGTAGTGATATTGGGAGCAGCGTTGGAGCAGTCCATGAAACCAGAGAGTAGGTGAGTAAGCTTGGGCCTGATTGGGGATGAAGGCAAGTCTTTGGTAGGTGACCGGGGACGAGATTGTGAAGGCGATCCAGGTGATGTCGTTCTCAGCAACTCGTTCAATCTCTTATTCTTTCAATCATAACCAGTAGCATTGTTGCCTGAACAGAATCCATCGGGACCATTCCTAGACATCTCGTTGTCCTTCCTTTTGGTTTTCATGCGACACTGGTGGCCTAACATGATTTGCTTCTGGTCAGTCTCGGTCAGACTCAAGCCTTACTTCTTCTCGCTGGTCTCATTAGCAGAATTTTCGGGAACACTGATATCTCTAAAATGTTCTTTGATTCTCAGCAACAGATCGGCTACAGACCTTTTACTCATTCTAAACTGTCTTTCAAGAGATCATGTCCGGCTTCTGAGATACAAAGCGATCGCCCACATTTCTCTTGACCGGACTGGTACTGCTGATAGTAGCATCTCTCTTCTTCTTGTCAACTGGTTCATGAGACTGACCGTAGATTTCAAGTGTTGTGTATATGTCGGTTTTCTTGTACATGTCCTCTTCTGAATATGCAGCAGCAGATTAGTCGTTCTTCATGCGCTTATTTGGAGCAGGATCATCAAGAATTGTGGCTACGTCTTGCTTGGATGGCTCGATGTAAGACTTGTGTTGAGATGACAGCACACTCTGGATCTCGTTGACCTTAGTAGAAGGTCGGTCGGCGACCTTGCGCTTCTTCGAAGGTATGTCATCGAAAATGGCGGCTTCTTCCTGGCTGCTGACACATGTGGGCTGTGTGTCGTGGATCTTGTCTTTATTCAACGTGTTCTTGGGCTCGACTTCTTTTTCCTTGGTGAACTTGTCAGGCTGCACATTCGTCTCTTCGATCATGTTGCCATCAATTCTGAGAGTGTTGGGGCTTGACTTGTTGGTGTCGATAGTCTCTGTCTGGCTCTTCATTCGATCTACTCCAGCTACCGGCTTGTTGGCGGCGAAGAGCTTGTGGAAATGACGGGGGTCGAAAGTTCTTTGCGGCTCATGCTTCATGTTCGTGTCGGCAGAAGTACCAGACTAGTCGTTGGCGGTGACCTTCTCAGCAGTTTCGAGGGAGGCGGGTGGCTCGAAGTGAGGTGATATGCTGTCTCCTTCATTGATCGCAGAAGAAGTGAATAGCTTGCTGTTCTCGTTCTCAAGATCGAAAAGTAGGTTCGTGACGGAATCGTCGAACTCAGAATCGTCGGATTGTTGCGACTTTGTGTCTTCAAGAATTTGCTCTTCATCTTCGGTTCCTTTTTCTTGGTCTGAAATGTCCGCTTCCTGCTCTTCTTGGTCTGACATGTCCACGCGTTCATCGGATGAATCACCATTTTCTAGCTCGTCTGAAATTCCATCTTCATCTTCATCAGGCACGCTCTCATACTCAGTGAGACCTTCAGGATTGTACCAGTTCCCAGGTCGATCTTCGAGGATGTCTTCATCCAGATCGTCGAGAAAGCGGCGAAGTCTGTCTATCATGATGTTCTCGTTCGAGCCAGTGGTCTTAGCAGGCCTCATACGACGCATGCTATACCACATATCCTCAGCAGCGTCTCGGTGATACTACTGATAAGTCAGGATGCTGCTATATCACGGCAAGATCAGAATGCTTACCTTGCCATCATACCAGCTCTCCACAGAGTGAGCAAGGAGGATGAGACTTCGAAGACGAAAGTATTGGGACAGTTCCAGGTATTCGAGGAGCATGCACGCTTCCTTCTCTGCCATGAGGAATCACTCGTCGTTGAGTAGTACCACAATCGTGTTGATGCGTGCAGTCCAATTGGCTGTCGTTGGCAGCGCCGTGTGCCAAAAGTGAACAGCCGATAAATCCAGTTCTCAAGTGAAACGTTGTCAATGCGAATCTGATGGTGATTTGGTGGCAATTGACTTGAAGATAGGTGCACGTGAGATGAGGCGTTTACAATGAAGCCCATAAGGGCAACAAGGCTCTAGCAACCACGCCGGCCTAGATCGCTTCACTAAGTCTTTTTGAGGCCACTTGTAAGATGCTTCGGGAGTCATGATGGAGGAGAAAATGTAGGATTTATCCACTACCTCGGATTGGAAAGAGCGACATTAAATGAGGGTGGGAAAGCACGCTTGACTCACAGCCCTTGGATTTCCGCCTACTCCTCCTTCTCGGGAGAATACAGGTACAAGACATTTTGCAAAAATTCCACATGTTGCTCCGAAACCAGAACTGAGGTCTCAACTACCATTGACGGCAAACCATCATTAATCTAATACACAAAATCAAATGTCCCTACGCCAATGCCTCTGATATGCCATGCGGGTATCGAACCAATCTATCTACCATCCCTGAAGAACGCCAATTCTACCTTAGAAATACACCTTCCTGTTCATCATCAAGACCCACTCCATGATACATGGTGTTCGACATTAATGCAGTTTTCCCATCTCCATGTCTTGATTATCTTCCCAGTCTTCCCAATCAGCAGATGATCCCACTTTACGACTGATCAAGATACCGATGCTCGTTAGCACAACAGCAACCAAGAACCAGCTCTCAAACCAAGCCTCCACAAATCTGCCTTCCAGTGGTGCACCCAACGCCTCACTGATGACACTGCTGACCTCGCTGGGCAGGTTGCTCCTCAACAATAGTGCAGATGAGATGACGTAAGCGCCAGCGATTTGCGAGATGACAAGCGGGAGCGCAGATTGCGCATGAGCAGCCAGACTTGGGAAGAATCGGGTGAAGAGGCGGAAGGTCTGGAGAACAGCGTTGAAAGACAGCAAAAGCATGACTCCTGATAGCACGAATGAGATCTGACGGGACCATGCTTCGCGGTCGAGTGTAGGGTCATAGTGTGTGGTGAGTAGAGCCAGGACGTTGTTGATGGGATCAGAGGTCGCGAACGTAGCATCTGGCTGCCACCACCTGCGCATTGAAGAGATGGATGTTGCTGCAATACGATACAAACAGTAGATTGCAAAACCAAAGTTGAGCATATTCAAGAGTCGTCCAAGGCTGTTCTGAGAGCGTTGTTGTGTGGCATATCGCGTTTTGATGGTCGCCAAGGATGATGCCAGGGTCATGGACATCGTTTCAAGACCTGAGATTTCCATTTCGAGACTGCGTTGCTCGTTCGTGTCGGAATTTCCCTTGATCGAACCAATCATTCTGGTCATGATTCCACCCTTGTCCTGTGGTGCCTCGGACATCTTGCGTTGCAATGCGCGAAGGCGACTCTGCTTGACAGCCAGCATGTCCCTGGTTGCTGCCAAACCACTCTCCTTGCGCGAGATGTCGGTATCACGGACAGCACGGTGTCGTACGCCGAAAGTCTGCCAGATCGAGGAAACCGCGGCAAATCCAGCCAGAGAAGCCATGAGGGAAATTCCTATGATGCCCACTCGCTCAAGGCATGCCTCAACAAAGTCGAAGTCCTTCTCCTTGCTCGGGTGGCCTGCTTGCGAATGTAGTGAAGCTGGGAGAAGTGATGTGTGCGGCATGTACCAAAAGGCGATGAACCAGATTCCCAGAAGCAACGCCTCAAATGTGTAGCGAAGGGCTGGACGAGACTTGCGTGAATTTTGGGTGCCGACCTCAGAGCGGGGACGCGATCCAGTAACCAGAGAGTGGACTTCCAGACTCGGAATAACAATGATGATGAGGATCAGAAGCGAGAATAGGGTGATGCGTAAGGCCAATCCTCTGGCTGCTGGATTCAACAGATTCGAGATTTCGCACAAGATCAGCTCTACGAGGACCGCGGAAAGTGAAATTGTCGCAGAGAAGGTGACGGCGGCAATGCTTTTGAAGGAAATGTTCCGCAATGAGCCGAGTCCGTGATTATTTGAGCGCAAGGATTCTCGGGTGAAGAGTGGTATGTTCTGGTCTTTTGGGGAATTTGATGATGAAAGGTGCGGCACAACTTTCTGCCAGACAGCTACAGCTGTTACCAGGAACGTCAAGGCAAAAGGCGCAGAAGATAAAGCTATCGTAGAAGGCGGGAAAGAGTCAAGTCTGCGCTGTAGATAGGCAGGCCTGCACTCATTGCAATCGTCCATTGAAGGGAGCATATTGCGGGACTTTTTCGGCGCGAACTACCCAGATGGTGGAGAGGTCAATGTTGTGATCAACGTCGTGTAGGAAACAGAGTAAAATTCCTCATGTGTGCCATAGGTGTGGTTTTACAGGATGGAAAGTCACTCAAGAATTGTCGAAAGAAATCGACCAGGTCCACGTAAGCCTAGGCAACGGGTTGATCGAGGGAAAGTGTCAAGTCGCGCGTGGCTGGTGACGTTTCGGTGCTTGGGGTTCGGATTTCGGGAGTCGGTAATAACGCCCTTATCTTATCAGCCGTTCAACGACATGCGGCAACTCGGGAAGTCGCAGGCATCCCCTCTGATAAAGCAGAAGATACACTCATTACAAGGAAATTGCTAGCCAGGCTGAAGATATATTCCAAAATCGCACTCTTTGATTGAGAAGGCGCGTTGAGTTACACACCTGATCAGAGACGCGATGTCGATTGAGGAGGGGCGTCATTACCAAATGTATAGGGGATCTACAGCCTAAACTTGCCACCATCGACAGTTACAGCTTGACTCAAGCTCGACGGCAAGGGATATCTTGACCATCAAAAGAAGGTGAAACATGCTTCATCTGATTGTCTTTCCCTTGCTCTTGTGAGACCGTCGAAATTGTGTCCACATTGGAAGAAGTAGCTCATGCATCCCTTTCTTCATACCAGACAATCACAACCGCGATCAGACACACTTGCATTAGAGGAATCTAGGGGAATGTCATGGCTGGCTGAATTGCTGCTACTGTAATCGATAACAATTCTAAGTAAAAATTCATGATCCATATAGCAATTGAGCTTTTCAACCCCTTGAGGCACTCTGCCAACCAGCTATCAAGATGTATATAATTTTATATGATTGAACGCATACCTATTGTGAACTATATCCTCCCAATATGCTCTCTGAGGGCAGGTGTACTGACAAGAAAGCCATCGTGCCTTTTTATAGCTGAATTACAAGTCCGAATTGGAAGGGTGATTCCAAGTCTTATGATCTTTTCGCAGAGTGTATGATTAGTAAATCTTGTCTAGGCAAATAACAGTGCACAATAGAGTGGAAGAAGGTATAATGGGAACATGATTGATTCCATAGATATAAGGTGTAGCTAAGAAGCAACCAAAGCTATCAAAGGACCCCAAAAAGGGGTTACAAGAAGAGTATGTAATTAAATAGACAGATGTAAAGGAAAGTCATTAGCCCGCATGTTGTGATGCGTCAGTAGTTAGTATTACATTAATTGAAATGCAGATGAGATACGAAAGGGTGTGAACCAGCCTTCAGAAGCGGCACAAGCGTGAGACGCTCAGTTATAGTACACTGTTGTCCATGTAACAGGAACAGCCTGGGTAGGGCAGTTGTTTTGGTAGACGGTCACGGTCGGGTAAGCAGCTCCAGCGGCGCCACCAGCGACGGCACCAGCAGTTGAAGAACCAAGGACATTGCCGTTTGAGTCGACAGTGACAGTGACGACAGAGGTCTCGACAGCAGCTCCAGACCCAACAGTGACTGTCACGGTGGGGACGGCGTTGTTTTGCTGCTGAGGAAGGGTGATGGTAGGCACAGCATTGTAGTAGGAAGTTGTGCTAACGGGGTAGATGGTCGTGACAACGGCTCCCGAGGGGAAAGCAGTTGAGTCGGATCCAGTGTAGACTGTAACAGTGCTTACGACAGTGGTGTAGACAGTGGCGGTGGTAGCGGCACCAACGACGACGGTGGAAGTGACACCAGGGGCGACGACAGTAGTGGTGGTAACAGCACCAGAGCCCTCACCGTTGCCATCAGAGTTGTCCTGAACACGGGTGGCTGAATCGAAGCCATCAAGAGCAACGCTGTATTTTTGATCAGCCTGTTTTCGGTATAATTTGATGTTTTCTTCAACTCACCTGTAGTCAACATCGCTGTAGAAGGAGCATTCGGAGCGAGCGATATTGAATGTGGTACCGACACACTCCTCAGACAAAGAGCAGAGGTCGACGCAGTTGGACAGAGTTTGAGGAAGGCCGGTATCAATTGCTTGACGCTTGCTCAACAAGCTAGACGTAATATCAAAGGTTGTGCCGATCAGGAATTGGCTGCAAGAGATGGCAAAGGTAGTATCGACAGAGCTAGTAATAATTTGACCATTGAATTGGGGGCTCAAGATACAGTTAGCATGATGGTGGTGGAAAGGGGGTGAATATAAAATGTTACTCACCAGATAAGAGACTCGGCGGTGACGTTGCTGGCGGGAGCAGGAGTGGTTCCGTTAACGCCAGGGGCAGTTCCGTTGTTGCCAGATCCAATAGCTCCAGCGCGGGAGATGACCTGAAATATAGTGAGTGAAATGTTGTATGAATATTCAACTTTTTGATACTTACAGTGGCGAAAGTGTTTCCGGTATCGACAACACGGCTTCCGTCCTCAATGGAGCTGTAGAAAGTACAGGTGCCGTCCTCGAAACCGGTGCCAGCACAGGCAGCGTTGGCAGCGCAGGTGGTCAGGCACTGGTCGAGGGTCTCACCAGCACGCTTGGACAAAATGGCGAAGTCGATGGTAATACCACGGTAGTTGATGTCAATCTCAATGAGGAAGAGAACGCCGTTGATGGTAAGGAGCGAGGAGGGGACGCTGGTGGGGACAGAACCGGAAGTGCGAGAGACAGTGCTGGAAGTACGCGAGGCACTACCAGTGGCACGAGTGGTAGAGTTGCTGACTCCAGAAACTCCAGCAGAGCGGGTGGAGCTACCAGTAGCACGAGTAGTGGAGTTGTTGGCACCAGAGACCGAAACACCAGAAGTTCTAGTGGAAGGAGATCCAGAAGTAACAGGGGTAGTGCCGTTGAAAACATCCGAGGTGGTGGAAGAGGAAGCACGGTCCTGGACAAGAGCGAAGTCGGTACCGGGGGAGGGAGTGCTCGAGGTTGAATCAATGCTGCTGTAGTATGTGCATTGCATAGTGTCGTCCGAGTACGAAGTGCCGACACAACGATCGCTGTCAGAGCAAGTGGCCAAGCAAGAGGCGATTCCAGAGCTTGCCTGTCTCTTTCTCGAAAGAGTCAGGACAGTGGCATCACTGTAGGTGGTGTCGGTCTGGATGAGGAAAGTTGTGCCTCCCACGGTGGGTTCAGCACCGTTGGTGTATGCTGCACCAGAGGCAGAAGAGGTAGTGGAAGCAATCGAACTGCTGTTTGAGTAACCCTGAGCGGCAACAGAGCCGATCAGAGCCATCAAGGCTGCGTACTTGGAGACCATTATTGCTGGAAACGAAAGTATAGAACACTAAAGCGAGAGAAGTGTTGTCTTGTTGGAGAAAGACTCTGGTCGCTGGTCGTGGTGGTCCTGATTGTCGACTGGCTTGAGTGGATGAGAAGATTAATGTGTCTGGTGATGGTCCCTCTTTATATCTATCTCATCCTCAAACAACAACCATTCAGGGACGTCATCAACAAGGAAGGATTTCCCGTGTCTCATCGACGAGCTGAACAATTCGCTGAGAAAACAATATCGCATGGCTCATTTCGCAAGATCTCCTATGGCACGCAGGTGCTGCAGTCCCAAGGAGCGGCAATTTTATCGACCGTTATGCTCGCTTGATGGAGTGAGTGACGGCGAGCAAGGCCGTGTAGCAGGGTAAAGCAGAGAGATCGACCCGGCGAATAGAATCCTCTGTTAGACTAGTGAAACGTGCGCTGTGTATGGGTATGGATTCTGGAGGATGCGGTATGATCAACACGATGAATTGGAACAGTGTCTCACTGCCATGCGGCTCAAGTGTCAAAAAGCAAAGTGGCAATGGGATACTGGTTTGTTGTGGGGTGTCAAGATCCTGCTTGCCTGCTATGTTGAATGTGGAGTTCGTGGGGTGTTCTATCATAAGTATAACGGTTGTTAGTCCACCCCAATCATAACGTCTTTTCAGCAAGAGAAGAAGGATGATGGAGTCGATTGAAGGCGAATCTGCCATGACGCGTGAGATATGGGATTTTAGACGGGAGAATAATCTTCTTTTGTGGTATTTTGCTCGAAAGATCAAAAGAACAGACTGACCAACTGTAATACTCTATAATCGCGATCAAAATGCTTTCAAGAAGCAGGGTATCGAGAAAGCGACGTTCCTGCGTCGAGATTCAGGAACGCGCTTGGCGTGCCGCGTGCATGCATGTCAGCTCCGTCCAAGCATGCAGGAGGAAGGATCGGCGCAGGTTGCGCTATTGATACCCTCATCCTCCATTCGTTTGCCGTTATACTACTACACGGTGATATTCTGAATCACCATGAGATTGCGTATGCATGCACACAGCCTGTTCAAACCCCATGGCATCGTCTTCGAACGATCCTCCACCAATGGCGGCCATATTCGCGGCCACACATGTATCCACAACATCCGATCAGATAACATTGCCGAGCACGATCGCTGGCGGAGATCAACGGGGCAGATACAATATGGAGAAGTCAGAGAATATTGAAGGCAGATGAGGGAAAAGGTGAGGAGGCGATGTGCCAGATGTTGCAAGTGTTTGTGGAGGACAAGTGCATTCTCTCCCAACGCGTCTCGGTATTGACCCAACTGGGCAACGAGTTGATCGAGATGTGCTACCCGAGGCGGCAAATTCAGAGTCAATGGCGGCTCAGTCTTGCGGGCGCTCGAGGAAACTGGGATCGTTGTTGACCTTGCTTTCAAACTTCGACCACCATGCCTCAAAGGCCTTGAGCGGGACAGTATCGCTACCAAATGACGCAAGGAAATTGAAAGCGTTGGCGATGATGCGCTGGGCGAGAACCTTTGTTGTGACTGGAGAGGCGGTAGCTGACTGATTCGACCGCACCAGCTGTGTCGACGAGTTTGCCTTTTGCTCTGCCAGCAGAGCCTTGACTTGGGCGGCAGGTTGTATCTCTATGCCGACGACGACGGCTGGACCTCCCACCTCGACACCCTCAGGGGTCTCATCCAACATGAGATCGTCCTCTCCAGCGCCCGGCGCAACATTATTGCCGGTATTGATTTTGAACATGGTCGACGGCCTCAGCGACGACAGCGCGCCGACTAGCTTGAACTCGGTCGATGGTTGGATTTGGATGAAAATGGCGGCAGCGGCATCGGGCGGCAGCTCCTGACCTGGCAGGGAAAAGACGGCGATATGGTTGAAGGCTGGTCGTGACGGCACCTGAAAGGCGTATTGAGTCTGAGAGATGACTTGGGGTGCCGCGTCTATCGGACGGCCAGCAATAAGGAGGCCAAACATTTTCGCGCGCTATGAAGTAGACTTAGCTTGTGGACGGGAGATATGGATTTTGCGACTCTGTGATATTTAGAAGGACTTTCTTGTCGCAAGACTCATGTAAATTTATCGTCACTTGAAGATTGTGGGGCCAGCTCTTCTCGTGTGACTGGCAGCTTCTCGAACCCACGGCAGCGTCTGAGCCTCGGCGTCTGTATGACCCTCAATCCTTGCTTACTATTTTGTTATCTGCGCAAACAACCTCATCAACAACCATGGACATGTTCTCATTAGACAAAGTGCGCGACATGTTGCCATCAATGCCCTCGCTGTCACCTCCTCCGGTCGACAAGCCATCGGATGCCACAACTGCACAAACCACTGAAGCAGAGACCAAACCTCATGCTCAGCCTGACAGCGATGAACCCATCAATTCTCTGGACCCACAACCTATCGACGAATCAAAGCCCAAATCAAACCTCGACCTCGTCAACGAATGCGACAGTTTTCCCTACTTCCAATCAACTCCTCAACTTTATCTCAACCACGTCTCAACTTATTACCATTTACGAGTCGCCGCATATCCAGAAATCACTCTCGGCTATGTCCTGCCTTCTGTCGCTGAAGTTTTGCGTGGTCTCGAAGAATGGGAGTTGGATGATGATGAGCGAACCTTGACTCTGAAAGCCGGTGACGATGAGCCCACCCGTAGCGCCATCCTCGCCAGAACTACAGCAGCCATGCGTGAGATTGGCCATTTCTCCATTCTCAAAGGCTGGCGCAATGAGCTCTATCCGGTCTACGGCCCCGCCCCTGCCAGAGAGTTGCTTTTCAGTATCGAGCGTGCCGCCAGCGCGCTCTTCGGAATTGTCACTTACGGCATTCACATGACTGCTTACACAAAGTCTGAATCTGGTGAACTGAAAATCTGGACACCACGTCGCTCAAAGACCAAGTCAACCTATCCCGGCATGCTTGACAACACAGTCGCAGGTGGCATGGCTACAGGAGAGAACCCTCAGATCTGCTGCGTACGCGAAGCCAGCGAAGAAGCTTCGTTGCCAGAAGATCTGGTTCGGGAAAAGGCGCATTCAGCAGGTACAGTCACATACTTCCATATCAGAGACTCGCGTGCTGGAGGAGAGACACGACTGTTGCAACCGGAATGTCAATACATCTTCGACCTCGAGGTGCCCAGCGACGTAGAGCCTAAGCCATCCGACGACGAGGTTGAGGAATTCTACTTGATGGGTGTAGATGAGCTGAAGGAAAAACTAAAGGCCGGCGAGTTCAAGCCAAACTGTGCTGTTGTTCTGCTTGACTTCTTCATCCGTCACGGCGTATTGAACGCTCAGAATGAGCCAGACTTCATCGAGATTGTGAGCAGGTTGCATCGCAAGTTGGATTTCCCTACCGCCTGAAGTTAGAGACATGGCATAATTAGTTAGATGAACAGATGGCTGGTCCAGATGCTCAATCTTGTTTTCATCATTCGATCTCCCGGAATCGTGCAAAATCACAAGTTCATCTTTGGTCAAATGCGACCAAGGAGATAAGTGTCGGTCAAGCCAAAATACTTCAGCATCCAGTGACCACTACCATTCACTAAACAACCATCATAGAGAGCACAAGCTTACCGATGTATGAATAGAGATAGAACCCTATAGTAAGAGAGACCAACCTGGACAGGACTCTTCGGATAGGGTCTGTTCAAAGGGACCGATCATTCTGACAGGGTCATCCCATAAGCACCGAGATATCGCCAAGACTTCGCGAGCGCGTCGAAGCGCGAACCAATTTATCTCCATTTTGAAGATTTCAACTCTGCGAAACGAATCTCATGAAATCAATTTCTTCCTAATGAGATATCGTCATGTATTCACTAGAGCCGAAGAATCTGATTGCCGACGTAAGGATGAATGTAATTGGCATGTATGGTGCTCGATCCGAAGGATTTTATTATGATTTCCCCAAATGTAAACCAATCACTCCTTCAAAGCATCTGCATCTCTCTGCAACACCTCAAGTATCTGTTTCTCATCCACCTCTTCTCTCTTCTCTTCAACACCTCCAAAGATACCACCATCTAAGGCGACCTTTCTTTGTCCTTCGGGTATTGACTCCATCAGTCCCATCAACTCTTTATCCTCGGCTGATCTTTCTTGATTGTATCGGTCGAGTGTGATGAAGCCTTTAGGCAATTGCGATGTTTCGCTCTCTTTCACGATCGTGCCAGCTGGTGCTGCTTCAATAGCGGGATTCTGGGAATGTGAGGATTCGTTGGTGCTGAAGACGTATATGGTAGGGAATTCGAGAACGTCTTTGTGACGGAGGGCGTGTGTTAAGGTGGTGTCTGAGGCAATGGGGATGAGAACGGTATTCGTTGAGGAGGTGTGCGGTTTGTGGAGGTAGAAGTGGGCGACTGCTGTTGTCGAGGGTTCATCTTGTGATGGAGGTGGTTGTTGTTGCTCTGACGAATCTTCTGTTTTGCTTTCGTCTGCGGAAGGTGCGATTGTAGGGTCGATCGTAGTTGCAACTCCTTCCACTTCAGACACAGCTTTTTCTTGATCGACGGCGCCTCCCTCAGATTGTGGTTGTGTCTCCAAAGCCTCGACCTTCTCTGATCGCACCTTCTGCTTCTGTGCTTTCACAATTGCATCGTCTTGCACTCTCTTCCTCTTCTTGTTCTCCCTCTCTTTCTCTAGCATCAATTCCTTGTATCCTTCTTGCATCGTCCTTGACTCATCAACCTCGGCAATCCTCTTCTCGCCGTCAAGAACCCATTCAACACTCCAAACAATCCTCTTGCTCTTCTGGATGAACCTCGTCTGATTGGCCTTCTGCCTCGCCATCCCTATCGGCGCCTTATGCACCATAATCCCATTCTCCCTCAAGTATTTTCCCAACGCGCCATTGTCATGCCATCGTTTTTGAAACACAGGTTTTCCATGTCCAGACAACGAAACACCACGTTCGGTCGTCTCTTTATCGGCACGGTCGATATTACGCTCCAATCCGCTAAGAAAGTTGTAGTCGCGATCGATACCACCGGCGGTCGCGAGGGCAGATTTGGAGACGTAGGCGCTGGGGTCGCGGACGCCGGTGCAGGCGGCGCGGCGTTTATGGGCTTGCGAGCAGGCGAGACTGCAGGTGCGGACTTTGTCGCGGGGACATGTGTATTTGGGCGGTGCGCTGTGGCATATGTTGCATAGTGCGGTCAATGGTGTTGAAGAGTCTGCCATTTTGGGGTATGATGGAAAGTGGAAAGTTGGAGGAAAAGTTGATTTCTCAATCATTGATTGACATGTGAAAGTTGTGACGTTTTCCTTGTCTCCGCAAACTCCGTACTTTTGGGGCGACCCTGCTCAGATGAGTACGATTTCTTGACATCCGTCTCGATTTCCTTGCATTTGATCTTTATGACAGTATAGTAGCCCCTAAGTTATCTCGGGAAGATGAGTTGTTCCATGAGTTTTGCATGCGGACTCTCTCGGTAGAGTTGATGTGCACTCGAGTGCCAAACGGGAGTCTCAGATGGCATCCGGACATCTCTCTGAAGCCACTCGAATAGCCATCGTTATCTTCTGCGAATGTCGATTTGATTGATGAAAGTTGTCTCCTCAGACCAGATAGAGATATCTTCTGTCCATCAAATGGGTTGATCCTCGTGGGCAAAAGATCATGCAGACCACATTCGACTCCTGTGATAACAGAATCTGCTGTCAAAATTGATAGACACCGTAAGCCAGCTCATATTCCTGTCCGTTAGATGTACTTTGATATTCACGAAACTACGGTATATTTGGAGAGGTCAGACGGAGAGCATATGCGATCTTGCATGCCAGTCGGGGGTAAGAGCGAGCAAGCCACACTCGCGCAGCTGCGTAATATGCTCCTTCAAACAGGCTTAGCTGCATGATGATTGACGATGTGCATATTATCGCGATGAATCTCCGCTAAGCAGAAACAGAACGTGGGAGAAGACAGCGAGTTGCGCGAGTGCGCAGAAGACGATAATGGACTCTGGAGGTTCAGAACTCGAGACAATCTAGCAATGGCTGTTTCCACAAAAAGGGATACGGTCCAGTGCTGAGGTCTGCACCTGCGGTTATCTCTCCATCATGCCAGACATGGAGCCAACCACCCGATGGAACATCATTTCCAAAGCAAGAAATGGTCGCTATTATTTGGACCTTGTAGAAGTCGAAGCCAAAGACACAGAAGCAAGCATCTTTATAAAAGTCCAGCAGCTTTGCCTATCATCGACCAAATCCTTAAACTGGCTCTTCGTCCTGCACGACCCAGTAGTGTATTCCGCTACTGCTGTACCAGTAGGGCTCGATTCTCTAGTACGCGTCCGAGATCTGACAGTGGAAGGTCCGAACTTCGAACGATACTGAAGCTCAGACCTGCGAGGTCCTCATCAAAAGCAAGCGTTATAGCGAAGCATACACCCTCGCACTTCGACAGCCCGCCGAACTCGGCAATACGACACCTGACTCTTTGACTAGTCGTCTACGGTTTGGTGCAGATCCAGGAAGCGACCAGGTTATACACGCTTTACTTGTGATTCAGGAAATTCGACGTGCCAAGGTTGTCATTGTGTTCGGGGCACTCTCTCTTTTGTCATTTAGTATAGGGCTTGTAGCTGGTTTAATGAGTGGAGAGGCGGAACTTGGGATAGCCGTTACGGCAGGATTGTTCCAGTTCTTGACGATGTTGCAATGGTCGTATATATGGGCCACCGGGAGAGGAGTGAATGGGTGGTAGCGATGGGTCGTTGATATCATGTTGAACCGAAATGATGCTACAGAGATGAAGCAGCTGGTTGATCCGATCATTAGGTCGCTCGAGGTCGATTATACTCGAATGGTCGTGCACGTGTCCTGCCTGTCATTGTATAGGCGCAGCGCAAGTACGGCAGTCACCGACAGTGATTATTCGTGCTTGTTTGGAGATGACTTGAAAGGTAAGGTGACCTCGGTGTCGCCATATCTATTTCGAGCGGACACGGGTGACAAGCAGTCGTGACAAGATACGTACTTCACAATGTCGCTTATCTCCAAGCGCATGTATAAGCAGATCCTACGTTATCAATACAGCCGTTGATTCAGGACTTCATAGTAAGCGTCGTTCATGCCGGCAATTAGCTAGTCAGGTATGGGAAATCCAACGTCATGCAAGTCGCAGGCAGGATGTCGCGATACGACGACTAATATATTTGCAGCCACTGGCGTCACGTCGGTTGTCGAGGTCAGAGGAGAGACAGATGTCTTGTTTCAAGGTGAAGTGTCAAGAAAGTCAGAGGATGGCATGTCTCGCAAGAATAGGAAAGGAGTCGTCGTAAGCAAATGAGGGGCATTTGGTGAAAGCGCAAGGGCGAAAGCTGAAGACGTGGGAAGGTTTTGCGGAGGTCGCGAGAGTTTGGCGGGAACGGGCGAGGGATCGACTAGCGTTGTAACCTTTGCGGTCCAGAAAGACAACAAAACTGTCAAGAGGGTCCTAAGTTTGGAAATCCGTCTCCCTCGTCGAGTTCCTGCCATGCACCTGCGATTGAGATACGGCCATTGCACCTGATATACCTCCTGATACTCTCCCTGGCAGACTCGAACAAATGGGCAAATGTACGGCTTCTGATGCTATTGATCTTATCGCAAAAGACTAATATTTCCACAGGGCGATACGGAGTCATTCTCGATGCCGGATCATCTGTACGACAAATCCCAACCGCATACCAGTCGCGATCGCATAGCTAACTCATTCAGGGCACCCGAGTGCATATTTACCGATGGCTCAATACGCAACGAGCGAGGAAGGAAGGCACAGAGGTTGAGCTCAACAGCCTGCCCGAGCTGGAAACAAAGAAGAAGTGGACTTTGAAGATTCACCCTGGTGTGTTGTTACCATACGTGTCGCGTACAGGGATAGCGACTGATGCGACGGAACAGGTGTCTCGACATTCGGAGAGAAGCCAGAAGCTGTTGGACCCGACCACCTTAAGCAGCTCGTCGACCATGCCCTCGAATACATCCCCGATGATCAAGTACAAGACACGCCCATCTTCCTCCTTGCCACAGCAGGAATGCGCCTCCTGCCCGACATCCAACGCAACCAAGTCCTTGACAACATCTGCTCGTACCTACAACGAAACACACAATTCCAGCTCCCAGACTGCGGTCTACACATTCAGGTCATTCCTGGAGAAACAGAAGGATTATACGGATGGATTGCTGCGAACTACCTGCTAGGTGCCTTTGACGCAGATGCAGCCCAACACCACGGTCATGGCAAAGATCACCACACATACGGCTTCCTGGACATGGGAGGCGCATCTGCCCAGATTGCCTTCGCTCCGAATGCCACAGAAGCCGAGAAACACGCTGAAGACTTGAAGCTGCTGCGCATGCGCAAGGTCAATGGTGATCCTCTCGAATACAAGGTCTTTGTTACCACCTGGCTGGGCTACGGTGTCAACGAGGCTCGCAGACGATACATCGACTCACTCCTAACAGCAAGCCCTGGAATCGCTGAGCTGCCTGACCCGTGCCTTCCTACTGGTCTGGAAGTCACAAAATCCGGGCATGCGATTGGACCTGGCTCTCATGAGGCGGCTGGGAAAGAGACATACCTGCTGGGAACAGGCAAATTCCCCGAGTGCCTCTCAAAGACATTTCCCTTGCTGGACAAGGATGCGCCATGTCTGGATCCTCCATGTTTGCTACACGGTGTTCACGTTCCTGCCATCGACTTTGACGTCAACCACTTCGTCGGTGTTTCCGAATACTGGCACACCACCCATGAAATCTTCGAAATGGCGCACAAGGACAAAGCATACGACTTCAACACCTATCAACAACGAGTTTTGGAATTCTGCAGTCAAGACTGGAAGTCGATACAAAAAGGCGTCAAAGAAGAGAAATGGGGTCACAAGGTCACAGAAGAGAAGGTCGCTGAGGTGTGCTTCAAGGCCAGTTGGTTGATAAACATGTTACACGATGGCATTGGTATTCCAAGAGTTGGCCTGGAAGCCACAAAAGGTGGACACAACGGTACAAAGGCTGTGATAGATGGTGCGAAAGAGAAGGGCTTCCTCGATCCGTTCCAGGCAGTCAACAAGATCAATGATGTGGAAGTCAGCTGGACACTCGGAAAGATGGTCTTATATGCTGCTTCACAAGTCCCTGGCCCGGATGACAAGGCTTTGGCAGTTGGCTTCGGTAGTAACGTCGCTGGACCCAACCTTCCCAAGGACTTCCAATATGCAGGTGGTAGCTCCATCCCTCTGCCAAGCGACCTCAAAGACGACGACGTTGACTGGCACGACAAACTCTTCACCTCCAGCTCTTCTCGCCGACTTCCTGGTTTCCTCCTATTCCTACTAATCCTCCTCGTCGCCGCATTTCTCCTCTGCGGCCGTGACAGACGCAGTTCTCTCCTACGCAAAGCAGGCTTCTCACCCGGCAAAGGCAACAAACGTAAGAACGCCGTAACCAACGGCCTGGGTAAACTGTTCGGCAACAACAACTCCGGTCCATTATACGAACGCGTTCTGGAAGGCGGCATCGGTCCCGACCCCTCGGACTTCGAACTCGACGACATGAACGACTCAGACTCGGAAAACAGCAACGGTCATACCTCCGGCTGGGCAACACCCAAAGCAAACAACAATGGCTTCAGCAGCCCCGTCTTACATTCTTCCCCTCGCTCCGCACGTGTGAACCTGTACAACGCAAACGCACAACATCCTCCACCTCAACCCATGGCTGGATACTTTGACGGCCCTCCCAATCATGCCAGTAGTACTCATTCTTTGGCTACAACGCCTGGACTGCAATTACCTGGTGGTAGGGGAGGTTTACTCGCTAGAACGGAGAGTCGCGAGCAACTGGCTACTGCGACTTTGAGATCGGGGAGTAGAAGTCGGGCTGCCAGTCCTAGTAGGATAAGGAGTCCTTTTATCGCTCCTTTGAGAGAAGGGATTGAGTAAATGAGACTTTGATCTTGCAGTGTTTTGGGATATGGTGTTTTCAGGACATGATCGGGCTGGGTTTTCTTCTTTTCTTCCTTCTCTCACGAGATTTCGGGGTCTTTATTGTTTTAGCGATGGTGTTTTTCATGGGTTTTCGACTACCTTTTTAGTTCTCTTCGTCAAACCACAGAATAGAAAGATTGTAATTGCAACTAGCTCTCCAACCGCACTTGCCATTTCTAGCAAAATCACTGTGCAATGAATCAAGTAGATAATTCTAGTCAAGAGAAGTCAGGGGAGCGCGCAAGGGATATTTGGGATGCGAGTATGGTGATTTCTTCCCCCCTTGATCTAGCCGCTCTTTCGCTATAGCTGCACAGGGGTATAGAATGTCAGGTTTAATGCATAATTTCAATGGTTATATAATACTCTACACTATAAGTATGCAGATCTGCGAGTACAAACGACAAGATATGAGAATTGACTGAGAGTAAGTATAGTATGTATACTCGATTGTTTTTTCCTCCTTTTACCCCTATCGACCGATCTCTATGCATACACAAACCTACCATATCTTCATTACACTGTCGACTGTTACCCGCACTGAATCACAGCATCATACACTCCACCCTCACCCTCCTGGAAACAACGATATCAGAGCTGGGTAAGATTTTCATCGACCTGAGAAAGGTATACGGTCTCCGCGGCCACTATAGCACATGATACAGGTGGAACGACAGAACACAATGCAATGGGAGGTGCGACGCGGTCATGATCAGAAAGCGTGACGATGGTTGTTGCCTTGCTCCCAATATACAGCGCTGTTTGGCCTGGAAAAGTAATTGTGTCTTTGGACAGACCACTTTCGAGGGTTGAAGGCTATTTAGATCGCTGTTCTCCTGCATGAATATTGAGCAGAAGATGACAACATCCATAGTTAGCGAGAGACATGTTTGAACAGGATGAAGGGGTTTTCTCAAATGGTAAAGTTTCATTTCAATGCATCTCTTCTACTTCATGACGAGAAGAAGCATCAATGCGGCTTTCTGGGCCAAGAAAAGGTTCTGTAGCAGCATAAACATTTGCCTGTATGACAAGGGAAGAAAAACTGGGAAATAAAAAAGGAAGAACGCCCACCCTTGAGTAGGTTTTGACGCCACGATACGCCTTTCCCGTGAAAAGAAAAAGCAGAAAAAACGAATAAGGAAACGGGGATGTGGGTGCGGTCTGAAAGGATCAAAAAGGCATGCAGAAAGACATCAGGCTGTGCGAGGAAACGGGGCAAGGAAGAATTCTGGAAGGGAGAGGAAACTCTCTAACAGCAGTTCTTTCCCATACCTCCTGCAACACCTTGGCCCTGTCCAACATCAACCTGGCTGGCACCTTGTTGGGCACCCTGTTGACCACCACCGCTGGAGTCGATGATGCGTTTCTTGATATCCGAGGCGAGCGAGAAGAAGGCCTTTTCGACATTGATGTTTGACTTTGCCGAGACCTCGATGAAGGGGATGCCGAGTTCGTCGGCCAGGGCTTGGCCTTGGGCGGTGCTGACGACGCGCTTCTCTTCCCAATCACACTTGTTTCCGATAAGGATCTTGTTGACACCTTCGCTGGCGTGTTGTTCGACGTTTGAGAACCAAGTGCGGATGTCTGCGAAGACGAGAAGATTAGCAAGAGGGAAGAGGTGAAGGAAGGGGAAAGTCATGGTGTAAAACGCACTATTGAAGCTCTTCTCGTCCGTCACGTCGTAGACAAGCAGGATACCCATGGCTCCACGGTAGTAGGCGGTGGTGATGGTGCGGAAGCGCTCTTGGCCTGCGGTATCCCAGATCTGCAGCTTGACGCGCTTGCCGTCGAGCTCGATGGTGCGGATCTTGAAGTCAATGCCGATGGTGGTGATGAACGAGGGGGTGAAGCTGTCCTCGCTGAATCGTAGCAGACAGCATGATTTTCCAACACCCGAGTCACCGATCAGAAGGAGCTTGATCTGTGGTATTGGTTAGAGGGGTTGATTTGGCAGGACAGCGTAGGCAGAAGTGGGGTCGTACGAGAAAGTCATAGTTGCGGTTTTGGCCTGCCATGGCGCGGGCAGAATGTGAGAGAGAGCGACGGCGGCTGGCGACGAAAGGTGTAGAAGCGACGACTATATAGTGGTAGGCAGCGAATTTACGAGATAGGCGTCAGGTCGTGTCGGGGATAGGCAGAAGGCGGTGTATCTTGTTCGTTGTTGCGAAGCTGAAGGTCACTTGTTCCAAAGTGGAAGGGGTCGAGAGGGATAACAAAGAGAAATCGACGACGTCGGCGGCTCTCGTTTGTCAAGGGTTGTATAGAGTGTGTATGGGACGAACAGCAAGGTACGGAGACAGTACAAGTAAACGACGACGTCAAGCACAAGCAGATGCCCACTGGCCCAAAAGTTACCGGCTCCCGCCCTCGTCCAGCCCTCAGCAGCTCGGCCTGCCAAGTTTCCACACCCCAACTTCTCCATTCGACGAACCATCCCACTAACAACTGTTCGCAACGTCGCTATTGATCAGCCTTCTCTACAAGAAAAGCAACTGACAGCCATCTCGTCAAGAGTTCTGTTTTCCTATGAAGAGTAGAGATTATCTAAAAGTACCGCTTGTATGCCCAGCGAATCCTATTCACCACCTTTCTCTGCTTCTTGACTCCGGTTCGGACATCAACCAACTCCTCCACATCCTCGACAAAGTCCCTGAATATTTGTGCGGGCATAACTTTGTGGGCCGCCTCACGCAAAACGTGCACCTCACATAGCAACAGCCCGTGATCCTTGTAGTACAATTCCCCAAATTCTGTCGGTGTCGAGTTAGTGAGTACACGGTCAATGTTGCGCAATTGTCGCATCATGTGTCCCTGCTTGCGACTTGCGTCCGCACCGCGTCGGGATGTGAATGAAGATGACAACCAGCGCGAGATTCCAATTGTGACGAGGATTCCAGGTGTCAGGCCTACAAAGCCAAACACCAATTCCTGACTCTTGAGCAATGCGTCGATGCCGCCCATAGCCACCTCGACGTCAACCTTTGTCTTTTGCACTTGAATGAGCAGTGCGCGAATCAGGTTGCCACGAATAGTACCCATGAAGGGGCTGGAGAGGTCCTTCTCGTATGCCTTGAGTACTGGTGTCAAATCGCCTTCGCGAACCTTGGATCTGATGCTTGAAATCTCGGCTTCTGTAAGCGGGCTGCCAGTCTCTGTCGCGTTTCCTGGGTTGTCGACTGCAAAGTCCACGACCATGCGTTCTAGACTAGCTCTGTCGCCTTCCAAAGACCTTTTCGACATGATCGAAACCTCACTGTCCTTGTCGTGGCGGATTGTCTGTAGAACCTTGCGAGTGGGCTCTACACACCAGTTGATCCAGAAGTCGCGGATAGTGTGACCAAATTCTTGAATCCAGGTGAGGATCTCCGCCTTGCGGTTGACCAGATAGCGTAGGATAGTGCTCGAGGAGAGAACGCCGACGGTGATTGGAAGCCAGTATCGGATAATGCGCGACGGCTTGCCGTGCTTCTGAACCACAACCTTGGACTGCTGAGTATACTCCGGAATCCTCGCATGTAGCATTTTGATCAGTCTGTCGGCAATTGTGGCCGGATGCACACCTAGCTCGGGAACCTCTCCACTCTCCTGAGTATAGACCTCCACGTCGTAGAGAGGGTCGTCATCGGTGGCTGCCGCAATGGCTGCATCGAACTTATCGACGGCAAGCTCTTCTTCGTTGACCTTGGCCAGAACAGCGTCCATAAGAGCAACGTTACGTGCCACGCTAGCCTTCCACTTGTCACGACCTTGAGTACCATTCGGTGTCGCGAAGCCCTCGCCATGCATGTTCTCATTCATCAAGCCTTCTCCTAAGAGCACACCGAGTGCGTTGGCTCCACGGAGCCTGCAGCGCTTGAGCTCATTCTGCTTTTGACGAACAGAACCGCGAACCCTAGCGACAGGACTCACGACACGCTTGCGCATCTCCTTGACACCCTTCTCCCTGACCACCTCTTTAACCAATCCGTAGAACTCAGTCCAGCGGGCAGTCAAGCTTTGTTGTGCCTCAGCACCAGCACCACGGATGGTGAAGTCGGCACTCCGCCTGCGTACATCTGCCCAGACGTAGTTGCTCCATTCGGCTATGCGTAGAGGCGCCGTTTGAATGCTGTAAAGCGCGGTCGCGTGTTGGCTGCCTAGCACCTGATCCCAGTACCAGACATCATCTGCGAGCGCGACAGTCTCATCCAGTAGTCGTGACAGTATCAAGCCATATACCTGTACTGTCGCCTTTGCGACCAGCAGCCATGCCAACTCTTGCTCGTATTCACCATCGTGCTTCTTGACGGATAGATCCTCTCCTTCTTCGGGTAGCGAGATTTGGGCGCGTGAGAGATAGTGGTGGATCTGAGACGCGGAGAGGAGCGGGTTTCTTGAGGTTGAAGGTATGGAAAGTGATTTGACTAGTGATTGTAGATGTTCCGCTCGGTCCGAAGGAAAATGTTGGTCATCGCCAGTGATGTTGATAGGTCCAACTGGTGGTGGAGCATTCAATTGCAGACGGTCTATCTGCGAGTCCACTCGCCGTACTTGACTGAGGATAGCTTGTCAGCATGCATATACGAAGTGTGTGTTTGCGCGAAGCTCTGCTGGCTAGAGACAGAAGGAAGTGGGGGTTGACAGAGATGCTTGACATACTCTACGACGAAGGACATGATCGCGATTGTGACTGTGTTATAGAAACGAAGCTTCGATGCTCAGAGCACAAAACTATCTTGTCATGGTTCTTGGGAAGGAGGTTGTGTCGCCGGCAAAGTTGTGCGACGTGGACCAACAACGTGCAGCCAGCATGCGATGACGACAACTTTAAACATCAAAACCAGGCATTCATGTGTCAGAGCATGCTTTGTGTCTCCCACCGACATCCCGGAAGGCTGACTGCATCTTTGATCTAAACTTCTTCTGTAGGCCATCTGGCCAGTCACTATCTACCTAACACTTCTGCCTCCGGGACCTGATAATAGAGGCGATCTGGTGTACTTTGCAGCAATCACATGGTCTAGTCTGAGGATAAACGACGTAAAGATTGGAAACGTAGGATGTTTTGTATTCATGCGGCTCTACCGCCACCACATCTAATAGGTTGCAAAAAGATAAGCCTGACGCAGAGACCAAGATCCTGCCCGCGTGCTTCTTTCTCTTGTCTAGTAAGAACTCCATCCCAATGCAGAAGATACGAAAAAAGGGCCATTAAAAACGAAGATGTTCGGTCGAGAGGAGTTGATGTCTTAGGAGAAGATGCTCAGCTCATACCTCGGCGGATCCGAAAGCGCAGTCGTAGCAGGTTGAAGTATAAAAGGACGACAGGCAACGCATTTACTGGGCCTTTCTGGCCTTTGCGAGCTTCTTCTCCCTTCTTCTCTTGGAAGCCTCGGCACCAGCCTCGGTGTCCAAAACGTAGTCCCACCAGCGGAAAGAGCTAGAGTAGTTTCCAATGAACTTCTCGTGGTGAACGTCGTGGTGCTCGGCACCAGCCCAGAATGGAAGGAAGTGGTGAAGCGACCAGGGGAACTCGTAGCCGGAGTGTGCGTCGATGGCTTGGAAGAGGCGGAGGACGATCCAGATGTACATGGTCAAGATGTGAAGGTCCTTGGTGATGGCGCACCAGACGATAGGGATACCGACGGTACCGAAACCCAAGCTCATGACTTCAATGGGCGAGGCGTACTCGGCAGCGAGACCGAAGGGAGCCGAGTATTGGTGATGGATCTTGTGGACGGCCTTGTAGAGGGGACCCCAGTGGAAGGCGCGGTGCATCCAGTAGTGCCATGCGTCCTCAAGGACGAAGAAGATAGCGATTTGGTAGGCCATCTTCCAGACGGGAGGGAATGGAACCTCGGTGCCGAGGCCGAAGAACTGAGCCATGGGGTGGAAGAGCCTGGAGAAGCCAATGTTAGCAATATCGTCTAGGCTGGAGGAGTTTGAGTGATGGCGTACCAAATCTGAGGGAGCTCGACGGTGAAGTGACTCAACAAGACGAGCTTGGCGCATTGCCATTGTTCAGCGGCAGTAGGGATTTTTTGCTGAGGTGCTTGTCAGTATACGGTCGCGGAGCCTAGCGGAACCAATGAATCGACATACGTTCTGGATCTTGTACTTGTTGAAGTAGGGAATGCAGTCGATAATAATCCAGGGAAGAGAACGGCCGAAGTAGACGAGTTCGTGCATCATGAATGACATGATACCGGTTGCGAGCACATCGTTGCCAATGTACGCGTACCATGCCATCCACAGGCGCTCAAAGTAGTTCAGGTGTACATTGTACTTCGAAACCGACTCGAATTGGTTCCAGTAAGTGTCCGAGGTGTGAGGGAGAGCGTGCTCAAGAATGGCGGTCGCGTTGCTGTCGATAGGTCAGAAAGTGTTCCTGAGGATCAACAGACTTGAGTACGAAAGGGGCGAATCTCACAGGTACGACATGATGAGCCTCTCTTGATCCTCCGATTGGAAATGATCGTGTCGCTGGTAGAGAGGAAACCCTTAGGGTGTGGTGTGTGTGCAACGAGAAGACCGAGAAGTGATGAGCTACCCTTTTTCTAAACATCCACCTTGCCGCAGAGGGCTGCCAACGTTAAATTTCCAGTGAGAACCAAAATCAGACCATTTGCCCACAAATCGTTCCACATGGTCCCTGAAAAAGCGGAGGCTAGAAGCTGCCGACCGTCCTTTGGGGATGATCGAAGCCGACCATCGCCCTATCAACCAATCACAGCCCTGCAATCTCCGCTTGCGTGTGCTAAGCATTGAGATCATCTCACATCGCAAAACAAAGCAACTCGGAAAGCTCCCCTTCCTTTTTGCCCCCTGGACAAGCCACAAAACCATGACCCCTCCTACGACATTGCCCGTACAAACACCGTATTTCCATCAAATTCTGGTCTGATGGCGGCGATTGCGTGGCTCCACCTGGTCATACATCTAAGTATTGGCATCACCAGATTTTGTGAGCAATTGGGCTTCACTCTTTCGAATCCCGAACGCCACTTGTTTGCACCCTGCCTCTGATGTTGTTTGTGGTGTTCAAATCCCGGGTCGCCGTGATGGGATGATGGTGGTCGGCCTATTTCTCGTAAGATGTCTGAGATGATATTGGATGTTCGCATGTTATTGTTTTGATCAAGGTGGTATTCCAGCAGTCTTTACAATGTCAACGCTGGCGGCAGTGTGACTGCTGATGATGATGATCCTTGAGTCAATAGCCATACGAGGCGACGCGATTGATGGTGTGTATCTAGCTTTGTCCGCACCAATCCGACCTTGCAGAAATGCACAGTGTTCATGAGATCCACACAGCCGTCCACAGAGAAGCATGAACTTTCGAGCTCTCAGTAGAGGCTGCCTCCAGTGTTGCAAGAATCGTGCATTTCACCAGCTACGAAAGTGAGAAGTCGAGCACATAGAAAGGGATCCAAAAGGTAGAAATCAATAAGGCTATGCGCCCGATAACAAGATTCGTAAAAGGGAAATGAAGTTAACTAAACAGAATAAAAAGAACCGAATCTTGTTTCTCTCTGCCTGCATATTCACATCTGTTGTTCGCATGCAAGAAAGAGTGGAAAAGGAAAAAACCCAGGACGAAAATAGCTTCTCCTCTTCCTCTTCTTCAATCCACAGCACTCTTTTGCTTTCTTGTAACTTTCCTAAACCTCTCTTTCTAACATCATCTTTCTTGTGTTTGTTCCTCTTTCTTTCCGTTTCCTTGCAGTGGTCTGCTGTGACTCCTCATCATCTCTCGGCGAAGGCGTTTCTCGTAAACGTAAGGACAATCTGTTGCGGTGGACGATGATGGAGATGAAGATGGCCATTCGTACGATCCATGCTTTGAAGCATGTCCAACATTCGCAAGGGTGCTTGCAGCTGCACTACCGTTGCTTCTTAATCTCTGTGGCCCATCCGTCAATGCCTTCGCCCTTGGTGCCTGGCTCAATTTCCAGCTTGACGCCATCCATGCCCTTTGTACCTTCCAGGAAGCCGTGGCCTGCCATACCTCCGGCATTGGCGCGGTCTGCGGGTTGGAGCTCGAGCATAGGTAACAGGAATTCGGCGATGCGCTTGCTTTCTTCGACGCTGAAATGGTATTTCTCTCTCAGCACGTCCGGCAAGGCCCAATGGCGTAGACGGTGGATGTTGCGCAGCTCGCCCTTGCGGTTGAATATCTCTTGCGACCATTTTCCTGACACGCACAACGATTTCGGGAATGTGCCGAGCAGTTCAATGACCTGAGCAATGTGGTCGTCATCCTTACCGTACTTGGTGCCAGACTGAGGATCAAAGAGGTAGTCGCCAGTGATGAGTTCGAAAACCTGGACAACAGGATTAGCTTAATTGCACGTGTTGATTGGAGCGATTCCTCTTACCATGCAAGCCATACTCCAGACATCGGTGCTGGCACCCCACTTTGCTCCAAGAATGACCTCTGGTGATCTGTACTGTCGTGTCTGAATGTCGTTTGTGAAGTGATGACCAACCCAGCATGCATTACCCAAATCGGCAATCTTGACCGAAATTGTGTCGAACGATACCTCCTCGGCTGGCTTGGTCGATGATGATGGGGTTGGGGGAGACTTTCCAAGATCAATGCCGGAAACGTTGTTTGCGAGGATGTCACTAAGATAGTGGTCAGTCAGGGTTTCACGTACTTGGAAATCAAAAGCTTACGCAGTCTTTTCGCGCTCCTTTTGCGCTGCTTCGTCTGAGATGCCGAGGGATTCTTTCATGGATTTTGTGGGAGAAGTTGCGCCTGCAGCACCACTCATTTCAACATCTTGACTCGGACTGGGGCTTGGGCCCGTGATTGGAACAGGTTTACCTTGCTCTGCCATGAGCTTGTTAAGGCTTGACAGGTCGGTCTGACTAAAACTGGCGTTGAGCGGGCTAGGTAGAGGTTGACTGCCGGTGATGAGGGTTCTTCTCCTCCTTCTGCCGTTGCGGTGTTCGTCCTTTGCCTTGTTGGGATCTTCTTGAACATAGGTCTTAACAATCTGCTCGACGTCACCAATTTCGATAAGGACGTTCTCGGGCTTGAGATCGGTGTGGATGATGCCGCATTCGCGGTGGAGGTAGTCGAGTCCTAGCAGGACCTGCTTGGTAATCTGTTTGACCAGCGGCATGGGAATGCCTCTGTGGTTCCAGCGCTTGATCAGGCCCAGCAAGTTCTCACCCAAAACTTCAAAGACCATACAAACGTGCATACCGTGAGGACCTTTGTGGTTGAACGAGTCGAGCAGGCTGACTACATGGGCCCTGCCAGGGTGGTCCATGTTGGCCTGGACGACCTTGTTGAGCAGCTTGATCTCATCCAGGGCAGTTTCTGTGTAGTGGGCGGCAGAGCGCACAACCTTGAGGGCGACATGCTTGCCGGTGACGTTATCGCGCGAGAGCCAGACGGTGGAGAAATGGCCCCAGCCCAGCTTGCGCACGACTGTATATTTGCCGTTGTTGTATTGTTCGCCGACCTGGACGGGGTGGTAGCCGCCCTTGCAGTAGTCCTCGGAATCCTCCTCGTCGGCCGTGTTTTCGGTTTGCTCGTCACCGGAAAGCGAGGATGAATCTGAGCCAGACGGGCTCACGTCACGGGTGCTGGTTGTTGATTTTTGGTAGCTCATGGGCGATGCGGTTGTGCCTGAAGCGCTATAGACGATCTGTGGTTAGAATGCGACGGAGCGGAAGGGTGGATGGGCATTGTACTTACGCCTCTTGCTGCTCGGTGGTGACGATGGGTTTCAGTTCTTGCTTTCTGCGCTTCTTGCCGTTGGTACCGTTGGCAGCGCTGGTTGCGGATTGGGCGACTTGCTTTGCCTTTTGGATTGCAGCCTTCTTGATGTCGGATCCATTCATTTTCGAGGGCTGAACAGGGAGAGCGGGTTGTTGCTGGCTTTGACGGACAATCACAAGCCGGCTGTGCAAAGAATAAAGAGTCGGGCAGCGACTGCTGTTTGTGCTAGAATATGCGTCGCTTCGGTCGTAGTCGAATGCGCGTTTGGTTGAAGGGTCCCGACTGATACAAATGATAGATTTGCGATCTCGATAGAGTTGTTGGAGCCTGTGTCGATGCTGTCGCAACTCACGAGCGTCGTCAAGCACAAGCGTACGGCGCGGGAAGGGCTAGGCGTGTGTGGGCGTGGAGGGGACGGTGACGCTGTTGCACTCGCAACCTTCAAGAATTCGATGGTCAAAGCTGACTTTCTGCCAACTTGTTGATTGTTTGCGAAAATGCCTGTCTTGATCTTCTCGCTCTTGCTGTGCACGTGGATTGCTGATTGACCATGCGCGACTTTGCTCCCAGCTAGCCAGGGCTATCAATGGTTTTTATGCCGATGGGGATGCAATAAGTAGATGGTTGGGAAGATGCTTGCCAGTCTATCTGCCCAAGCGCTCTGTATCCGACTTCTTGCTAACAGAGATCCTGCTCGATAAAAAGGAAAACCCGACACAAGATGCAGAACTGATGACCAACCCGCTGCTTTCAAACGCGTCCCCTCTTACCCCGAAGCTCTTGTTCTTCTCGTGAAGCGTGAACGGCCATTTATTGGTCTTCTATCGAGTATCTTGTACTAATGGCCTGTGCTCTGTCACTCTTCTTGCGTCTTGCGGATGGTGGGGAGGTTGGTCTTTCTCCACCGCGAATGGCTGCTTGGCCACTTTTTGGCCATTCCTTGTCACACTCGAACTTGTCAGACTTTCACGACATGCAGTGCCTTTGAAACATGTCACTGTGCCTGTCTGCACTCTCACATAAAACAAGGCCTGTCCCATGCGTTCCATGACATATGTCTCCACTAGCGCGCCATTCGACCGCTGACCCGGTTTATTGTTCGAAACGATTGACAGACGCCAGCTTTTTAACGATTTCTCTACGACTCGTAGAAACTCTCATGGATAGACCTGGACAGGAAGCACATAGGAACCGAAGATCCCTTAGGGAGACAGGGTCACTACAACCATCTATAAAGCTACACGGGACTATTTCGAAGCCCTGCAAGTGTTCATGGAGTAATCCAAAGTCAAGATCTCGGTGGAGGCTCTCTCTTGTTTGCCAAATCGTTCATGCCCTTTCATGACTGTTTCATCCCAGGATCTGATGCTTAGAATCCACAGTAACGCATATTCCTTTACAGGATCTCATGTAGTTGGCCTTGCCTTCCTTAATTTCTCAGCTTGGAAGTCTATACCTCAGTTCTTGCCAACCATGATAGAATGAAAAAGAACAGGGTTACCCGGCCGGCAGTAATTTACGCGTAGTTGCAGCCACAAGACCTTGGATATATAGCTCAGCTACCCTTAGACTCTTGTGTCGGCCATTCTGGACGATGCTTGAGGTCTCATAATGTTCCTAGGCACAGTAAGTGCAGCCTTGAGGATGTGGGCAAGGAATGAACCATCTGTGTATCGAATTCGGACAAACATGGCTTCGACTGCAGTAGAAGCACAAGATGAACCCAAATACTTTGCGAAGTTCTGAAAATGGCAGCACTTATTGATTTGGAGAGGTTCCAAGTATTGATAGATGCCTACTAAAGTGAAAGAAAGGTGAAGTAGAATGCTGTAACAAAAGATGGTTCTCACATCAATCACTGTCGTTGCTCTCCATACTTCTTTGCCGAGGAGCGGAGATAAGGAGCAGTGACGCCGTCATCATACAAGCGACTTTCGCGGAAGCTCCCAAGCTCTCTCTCGATTCATCAACGGTTGTGTTTATCGCAAACCAGCTGTGACTATTCAATCTTTCAGCATGGCATACCTGGCATCCATCCACCGGCCCAGTAGCGTACGGCACGCGCTCAAACTCAACTTCCTGAGCGCCGACGAAGACACCCTTGTGGTGGCGTGAGTCGCTTCAGACAACCTTCACTTTATGCGCTGACATGAAGACAGCAAGGCAAACCGCTTAGAGTTCTATACGCAGCAACAAGATGGTCTCGTATTGCAGCATTCGAAAGCCATCTATGGCAAGGTCATCATGCTGCAGAGCATTCGTCCGACCTCTTCCCAGATCGATCATCTATTCGTCGGAACCGATCGCTACATGTACTTCACCCTCTCCTGGAATCCCGAGACCAATCAACTGCAGACAGAGAAGAGCTTTGAGGACATGTCAGACAGAGCAGCAAGAGAAGCACAGCTAGGAGAACGATGCAACATCGACCCGACAAGGAAATTCATGGCTCTCGAGATCTACGAAGGCATAGTATCCGTCATCCCCATCGCACCTGACAGCAAGCGCAAATCCTCCTCACAATCTCAGCCCTCAGACATGGGCCAGCCGGCATCGGTCAGAATACCTGAGCTCAATGTACGATCGTCTGCTTTCTTGCACAGGAGGAGGGAAAAGGACAAGCCCGAACTAGCTCTGCTTTACGAGGACTCAGTAGGCAAAGTCAGATTGAAGGTCCGCGAACTCGACTATAGTCCTCCTTTGAAGTCAAACGAGCCTGGAACTGCCGAGCTTGAAAACGAGCAGGATGCAAGCGAAGAGTTGGATCTAGGCGCCAGCCATGTGATACCTTTGCCAGCCCCAGCATATGGTGCACTCATCCTTGGGGAAACCACCATTGCCTACTGCGAAGAATTCGACCGCAAGATCACAAAGAACGAGCCACTCAAAGAGGCCACCATCTTTGTCGCCTGGACACGAATTGACGATCAACGATTCGTCCTTGCCGACGATTACGGTAAGCTCTACTTGCTGATGGTAGTCCTGAATAGCAAAAACGACCTTGAAGGTTGGAAGCTGGACGTCATTGGTGAGACTTCTCGCGCATCGACACTGGTCTATCTGGATGGAGGCCGCATCTTTGTCGGTTCTCATCAAGGTAACTCTCAGCTCATCCAAATCACTCCCGGGTCCATTGAAATCCTTCAAACATTCTCCAATATTGCTCCTATCCTAGACTTCACTGTCATGGACATGGGTAACCGCTCCTCTGAAGCTCAAGTCAACGAGTACTCTTCAGGGCAGGCTCGTATCGTTACTGGTAGTGGTGCTTTCAAAGATGGCAGCCTACGAAGTGTCCGCAGTGGTGTCGGTCTTGAAGACCTGGGTTCTATTGGCGACATGGAGAACATTACCGATGTCTTCAGCTTGAAGTCGAACCCCAGCCTTGAATTTGTGGACACATTGGTTGTATCTTTCATCGCGCATACCCGGGTGTTCAACTTTTCTCCCGAAGGTGACGTCGAGGAAGTCGACAACTTCAAAGGCATGGATCTATCACAAAGTACTCTGTTTGCGACCAATCTTCCTAGTGGCAGGATCTTGCAGATCACTAGCTCCGCGGTACATATCACGGACCCTGAGAGCGGCATGACGCTCGAAAGATGGTCGCCAGAAGGAGGCTCGTCAATCGCTGCAGCTTCCACAGCTGGTAGCAACATCTTGGTCTCTGTCAGTGGTGTTGGTCTCTCCATGCTCAACGTCGCCGGCGACAGCGTAAAAGTCACAGCCTCAAGAGAGTTCGATGCTGGCTCTCAAGTTGCCTGTATCTCACTGTCACCTACACTACGCGGCACTGCTGTAGTTGGCTTCTGGCAAGATGCTAGCATAGCTTTGTTGGACACCTCTTCTCTGAGGACCATCCATTCCGAAACGATCGACGAAGAGAGCATAGCGGTCCCACGTTCATTGCTCGTTGCTCCCATTCTGGAAGGCTCGTTGCCAACTCTTTTTGTCGGCATGGCCGATGGGAATGTCGTAACGTACTCTATCGATCCTAGCACCAACGCTCTATCGTCCAAGAAGAGCACGATTCTCGGCACACAACAAGCCAACTTCAAGGCCTTACCCAAAGGTGATGGACTGAAGACAGTGTTCGCCATTTGCGAGCACCCCAGTCTGATCTATGGGTCCGAGGGTCGCATCGTGTACTCAGCCATCACAGCAGAGGACGCGACATGTGTAGCTCCATTCGACGCTGAGGCTTTCCCCAACGCCATCGCAATCGCCACAGCCAATGAGCTGAAGATTGCTCTGGTGGATGAAGAAAGAACCACACATGTCCAGACATTGTCAGTCAACGAGACTGTTCGCAGAATTGCATACTCTGCCGACCTACGCGCTTTCGGTCTCGGAACCATCAAGCGCACACTAAAAGACAGCTTTGAACACATAGAAAGTCACTTCAAGCTTGTAGATGAAGTTGCCTTCCAAGAGTTGCATACCTATGCTTTGAACGAGGAAGAACTGGTCGAAAGTTGCATTCGTGCCAAGCTAGACGACGGGTCGGGTGATTTGGTGGAACGCTTTATTGTAGGCACAAGTTACATCGAAGAAGACGTTGGAGACGCACCTAGAGGCCGCATCTTGGTCTTCGAGGTGACTGACGATCGACATCTGAAACTTGTGACCGAGCATAAGGTCAAAGGAGCTTGCAGATGCCTAGCGATATGCGAGGGTCGCATCGTTGCCGCTCTGGTCAAGACAGTAAGTGCTTCTCCTGACGACGAGTTCCCACCACCCCCCTGCTAACATCTATAGGTCGTTGTGTATGACTTCAAGTACGAGACATCAAGCACGCCATACCTTGACAAGGTCGCCAGCTATCGCACATCCACAGCCCCGATCGACGTATCGGTAACGGGAGATAAGATTGCTATTGCAGACTTGATGAAGAGTGTCTCAGTCGTGCAGTACCAAAAGGGTACAAACGGCCAAGAGGACAGCCTCAACGAGGTCGCTCGTCACTACGACACAGCATGGGCGACCGCGGTCGCCAATATCGAAGCAAACACCTATCTCGAAAGCGATGCCGAAGGCAACTTACTTGTGCTCAATCAAGACGTCAACGGCTTCTCAGAAGAAGACAAGCGCCGTCTACGTGTTCTCTCGGACATGCAGCTTGGCGAGATGGTCAACCGCATCCGTCGCATTGAAGTGCAACCCACCGCAGGCGCTATCGTTATCCCCTGCGCATTCCTCGCCACCGTCGAAGGTGCCATCTACCTCTTTGCAACTATTGCGCCTCAACACCAAGACACGCTCATGCGTCTGCAAGAAAACATGGCAGAGAAGGTTCAAAGTCCTGGCAATGTACCTTTCAACCGCTACCGCGCCTACAAGACATCTGTGCGTGAATCCGATGAGCCAAACAGATTCGTCGATGGCGAGTTGATCGAACGTTTCTTGGACTGCGACGAAAAGCTACAGGAGAGCATTGTGGAAGGCCTGAGCGTCGACGTCGAGGAGGTCAGGAGTATCGTTGAGGCCTTGAGAAGGTTGCACTAGAGCATTGACGGCAGTAAACGCCACTTTCATGAATACAGATGACTATTTTATTGACATTCGAACTTGCGTGACGTGTGTCTTGTTTTGATGTGAGTCTGACTTGTGGCTACGCTTTGGCGGAAGTCCAAGGCATATATTGACAAGTGAACACGGAGCCTCGGAGATCGAGTATCGAAACAGTGCCTCGCCTGCTTTGTGAGAGAAATCATGTCATCTCGAACAAGCTGAGGTTGGGTGGGTCGAAGCAGAAAAAGTCGCAGCATCGGCCGGATATATCGGATCTATTGATTCTCTATCATAATGTAGAATGCCGCCATACTTGACAAGTAGGTTTGTTTATAGAGACAAAAATGGAAGGGACGATCCACGTTATAGGAGGAAAGGAGTGATCTAGTTCATAAGAAAAGAAGATACGAACAGATCGACCAACAAGGAAAGAGCGACTAGTTAGGTCTGTAAGATGAAGCATTCACATCCTACACGATGGACCATTAAGGACGACATAACTAGATGCATAGACAGGAAGTAATGAGGGAGAAAAGTGAGATTCACTATCGAAAAGGTCAAGTAGATTGAGTAGATAGATCAAATCAGAAACAAAGTGCAAACAAAGAAGATGAATCAAAAAAAAAAGCGCTCGCCTGCTTAAGGGTAGTTGAGAATCCAAACAAGACACAAAAGAAAAATTTGTCCTTATCATCAAAAAAAGAAAAAAAGGCTACATAAAAAAAGAAGATTTTTGCCCGGCTTTAGATATTCGTATCAAAGATCGGAGTGAAAGACTGGGTGGGGTATCGAATGGGACAAGTGACAAACAAAAGAGATCAGAAATAGTCTGCTTTAGTTCGCGCGCATGTTCAGGCGGTGCTCGAGACCTCTGGGTGAGTACTTGGCGTTGAGAGGCTCTTCGTCCTCGATACCGGAGTTTCCGCCGAATTCGTCGACGACGCCAGAATCACTGGACTCTCCTCTGACAATTTTGGTAGGGAGCTCGGGGATGTCCTCTTGCAAGGTGGTGCGCCAGTGGCTTTGCATGCTTCCGCGATCGGTCGGTGTGGCGGCTGTGGAAGAAGAGATCATGCTCATGGATGTGCTGCTGCGGTTGTTCAGGGTGTTTGCGCTGTGGCTGTGAATGAGATCAGGAGTGGGAGGGATGCTACTGCGGATCGTGTGGCTTCGTGCATCGTGCAGGCTGTAATTTGAAGATGCGGATGCTTCACTACCGTCATACTCAGAAGCAGCGTCACTCAAAGAGGCGCGCGTCATGATGCGACCCTTGCTGCGGCGCTTGAGGTTGCCTCCGTGCTCAGATGAAGCCAAGCTTGCCTCCTCATCATTCCCGTTACGGTCGCCAGCAACAGACTCAGCACGCTGAGCCATGTTGAGACCTTCAACAGCGGCGGCACACTGTTCGCTAATGTTGCGGATGATATACGCAATAGCGTCGGTCTTGTCGCGCAATTGGCGGTCTGCTACATCGGTCATGCTGAGAGAGCTCAGACGACGACGTGCATCAGCATTGCGACGCAGTGCTTCTGCTGCAGCATCTTCACCACGAGCTGACATGCGAGTGCTGCTTCGAGATGAGGCGCGGGAGCTGCTGGTGCTGCCAAGATCTCTAGTGATGGCAGAGCCAGGAGCCGGCGATGCGGGAAGGGCAGTGGCAGCGGCTTCGTCAGTCTCGTCGGGCAATTCAATGGTGCGAACAATGTGCTCCATGTGGTGTGCTTGACCATCGATCAGAGCACGAAGGTGAAGGACAACACGCTGTGCCTCATCGCGCTGGCGGAGGACTGCTGAGTTGGTCTGCTGCAGAGATGCAATTTCTTGCTTGTTACGCTTGCGTTCGCGCTCGAGCTCCTCAGCAATTTCTTGCTGGAGAACAAGAGCTTCCAAAGCGTCGTCTCTTTGCTTCTCGGTGCCACTGAGCCTAGGCGTAAGACGAGCGATCTCCTCCTTGGCCTGGTCAGCGATCTGGCCCAGTCTTCTGTTCTCGCGCTTGTGGCCCTCAATCTTGACCTTGAGATCCTGAGTTTCCTTGGTAAGCGTCTCAGCGAAAGACTGGAACTTGAGGAACTGCTGCTTCCAGGAATCGAGCTCGGCATCCAGAATGTTGTTACGCTTGGTAACCTTGACAACCTCGGTATCCATACGGCACTTGAGGTTGATGAAGTCTTGCCAGGCCTCGTTTGCGTCACGCGAGTATTGGTTACGCTCACGGATAATTTCGTTAAGATGACGCATCGAAACCTTGGTCATCAAAGGCTTCTTCTGAGCACCTCCGAAAACAGCCTTCAGACCAGTGTTACGGCCCAACTTCTCGCAGACATGGTCCATTACTGTCATGACAGCATCTTGGTTCCACCAACCAGGATCTTGAACACTCTCGACCTCGCCACGCATAACGATAATTTGACCAGCAGGAATAAGCTTACCACCACCATATGCGGAGCGCAAGTGCTGTGGAACACCAGAAGGAGCGACATCGCCATTGAGAGCCTGGGTAAGACGGTTGATCATTTTCGTTCTTTGGCCGGAAGTCAAAACATCCGGAGGGCTTGAGGTCAGTACAAAGTTGCGGTCCAGATCGACAACCAGAGCGTCGTTTGGAGCGGTAAAGAGAGTACGACACTCAGCGGTGACACCAATAATATACGGACCAGGCTCCTGAACGAGGTCCTTTGCATGCCGAGCGTGGACGATGGGAACGTACAAACCACTCCACTCGTAGACGCGAACCATGTAACGGATAGTCTCGGCGGCCATGGTCAACATTGCAGGGTAGTGGCTGACGAAAATAATTCTTCTGGTAGGCGAGATGGCGGCTTCGATGACACCGACAATGTTAGGAATAGACAAACAAGAGAACAGAGGCCACATGGCGAAATTCTGGAAGCCGGTTGGAGATGAAGGGAACTGATAACAGAGGGCGTAGTCCTTCATGTCGATGCGGACGAGGTCGTTGAGTCTGGGAGCAGGGAAACTGAGGATACGAGAGACTTCCTCGGCATGGAAGAGGTTGGTGGCTTTGTTCCAGTGGATCCACATGCCACGAAGGTAGTCGCCAAGGAGGTTGTAAAGAGGATATCTCGAAAGGAAACTCAAGCAGTAAGGGATCCAGTATGTCTCGCCAGGGCTCTCATAGTAGTCGGACTCGGTGCGTTTTCTCAACTCGCGAATTGTCTCGGCACGCTTCTCGTCTGCGCGGGACCAGACACGAAGAGCGATACCGTAAAGAGTGTGAGATGAGTCCTGCTGGAGGACAAAGGCGTGGTGTACGCAGTGAGGCTGCATGCTGCCGGTGCAGATCTCGACATCGTGAGGGAAGCATGCCTACACAGTGTTAGTGTTGTCAAGTGGGAGTGACGTTGAGTATACATACCCTCATAGCAGCATGCAGAGCACGAGCAATGTCGTTGTCCTGTTCCAACCTCGGGCTGCTTCCCAGAATCTCAGGAAGCCAGAATTGACCGACAGCACCCTTCATATGTCCAATCTTTCCCTGTGGTGGTGGGGGTGCCTTGACCCATTGCGACGGCTCACGACCAACACCGCATACCATGTAGGCATGCGTGAGAGTCTTTGGTGTACGCTGACCGTTGCGCGGTTGGGCTAGTTGCGATGCCAATGGTTGTGTGATGCGTGAATGAAGCGACGATGTGCGGTCCGGGATGACGAGGTCCTCATCTGCTCGACTGGCCGGTCTTGAGTCGCGCGACGAGCGCGGGCGTGAGGTGAAGCTCTGAGGCATCTTGTCGTTATCGTCGTTGGAAGTCTGCTATATCTCCTGATGCTTGTACGACCCCACGTTGCAATGGTGCGAACGCCGCAACTGTGTTTCAGCTTGACTTTCCCGTTCAAACGTCGGATTCAGATATGCCAATTTCGCTGGCACGACCGGCGTCCAGGCGTGTGAGGCTCTAGTCGCTGCGATGGGATAGCGAAGGACAGAAGAGAGCAAGCAGGTAAGCAAGCAAGCAGGCTGAACAGTGCTGGAAAAGAGAGTCGGACGGAAGGAAAAGAAAACGCGGCCCAAGGAGTTGATGGCAGGGAAGATGAATGGTGAATTGATGAGCGCAGCCGGACACACACCAGTGTCGACTCCGTAACCACTAACCTACAATTGAGCAGTCAAAGCTAGTTACAGCGCGCCACCGCGCCCGTCGCAGCGCAGTCCGATGGGGAGACGGGATCGACGGCTGTGCATAAACCACACTGGAGAAGCGCACCGCTAACGCACGGCCGCTATCTCAACTCTAGTGATCTTTGCCGAATCAGCAACCCTCATCGACACGCCTCGTCAGATGCTGTGGACCTTTAAACTCACCCTACTGCAACCCCGGCCTTGCCTTGCTCACCACTTTCCCGAGTCCTTAAAAGAGCATGCCGCTTTGGACAATCGTTGTTGCTGCTCTGGGAACACAAGAACCACTCCGCTGACCAACAAGAAATATACCGTCCAATCTCCAGAGCCCGCTGCTTCGGACGCTTTTGTTTCGCAGCAATCAATTTCCATTCGGGTGATGTTCATTGCTGCTCCCAAAGCAGTATCCCTGTCATATCAGCAAATAGCCTTGGTTTGCCTTTTCATCTTCTAGAGCCTGGAACTGCCACATTCTCTTGAGTCTTGACCACCCCTGTTACATTTAAAGCTGTCGTTCGTGTCTCTTGCTTTCCAACTTTGATAGGCTGTCAACCGAATATTCAAGTGCTTCTTCAGGAGTCAGTCATGAGCTCATCAAAGAGAGAAGCATGCATGAGATGCAGTGGTCTGTGAAATGCGTGCAACAGTGCGTGCAGGTATCCGCTGCATCTTGCACGTTGCCGTCTTCCGCCCTTCTGTGATATTAAAGATGCTGCTCAGAGGGCTCGTCTTTGTTATTAACAAACTTGTGTGGAAGCGAGTTGTTCTCAACAGCTGAGAAGAAGGTCGGCGTGTCCGAAACGCCGAGGTCGGTTGTTGGCATCATCTGATAAGCAAGTCGACAACTTCATGAGAAATTCTATCGAATAGAGCGTGAGGTTTCGCAAGAGTATTCGTAGGACAGCGAATATTGATGATCGATTGTTGAGAAAACTGTCATCAACATGTTTGCTGCACGCCGTAAGCGCCTGCAGGATGGTGATGTGATCAACCGGCTCTCCACCTTTTGTGTTCCTGAACTCGATGCAGGCTGCAGCCCGCTCTCTTCTCGGTTCATCCCGGTCTTGGTTTTCGAGGCACACAGCACAAACTCGAGCCGCTTGTTTCGTGTCTGCTCAGGCGTCAAACTCGACCGAATTTTTTTGAACTTCTTTCACAGCACGCAAGGATACCATTTCGAACCCTCTGGATGTTTGCACTGCCGAAGTAACCCTATCGCAGCGTTCACGTGGCGTTTCACGATAACCGAGATTCGATCTGACAAGGATGCCGGGCGACAACTGCTTCTAGAAAGTACATAACTACCGGTACTGCTGCACGGAGCTCCATGGCCCACTGTGTGTGACGGCATGTCATTGTTTCCATGGATCAACCTGTGAGATGCAATATAAGGCCGACATCCATGACGGTTCATCGCAGGCCCCGCTATCCTCGCGTAACACGACTTGATGAATTGTACCAAAGATCTTTCTCCTCAATGACTCGACAATGAGGGCTGAATTGCTTTGAACGAGGTACCGGAGACAGGCGCCGATTACTTAACCCCCAAGAAGAATCAATTGAACGAGGCCTTCCAACCCATCTGTAAGCCTAGTGCTTTGCCCTGACTGAGAACCTTCAACAACAGCAACAGCAACAACCGCCATGTCGCCGGACGAAGACTGGCCGTGGTGTGTAGTACGGACCGCAGCCTGGATAACCACCTCTGCCATACCCACAACCACCCGCGCCATGATAATAACCTCCTCCGTACCTTCGTTGTCGCTTGCCTCCCGGAAAGTAAGCCTGCGGCGGTCGCTGAGGACCACTATATCCTCCGCCATATCCATAATATACTGGCCTCCCACAAGGTCCATAATATGTTGGGCGTCGATGTCCGCAGCCTTGCTGACGGTACTCGGGCGCGTGGGCGACTGATCCTTGACTGGGTGACATGTATTGCATCTGTGGTTCAGAGTCGTAATCATGGCCTCGAAAAGGATCATCAATGGCCGCGTCGTCGATGATGTGTTCTGACTCGGGAGAACGTTTCAGGCTTGGTTTTGACTTCTCAGGTTTGGGAAGCCCAATGACTTGGACCGTTCTCTGCATGTCGTCGAAAGATGTTGCTGATAATTGCGTGCCGGGTAATTCGTGCCCATGTTTGCGAGATGAGGTGCTTGGAACAATCAGGATTGTTTCCAGAAGCTTTGTAGAAAAGTATGCTGAGAGTCTAGAGCTTTGGGTGTCGTCTCCATGGATATCTTGTTTGCCGTCGAGCATTGCCAATAGGTGAGTATCAGCCACACTGTGTGTCGAATAAGTCGAGTTTCGTGCGCTCGTCATTGTGGCTGTCAGGACACAAGCAGAAAGCGCTTTGCAGAGACACCAGAGGCTGGTCAGTGGTATATCACAATGACTTACTATCGAGCCTGACAGCAATCGTAATCAGGCAGAGGGTGGGTGAGCTTCAATCTTGGCATTGACCAAGAAGCCACGCCTTGATGTTGTCCTCTCACAGTCGTCTGGGACTGCTGCATGCCGGTATCTCTATTCGTACAGTTTCATCTATCTGAGAAACCCACCATTCTAGGGATAGTATTTGCGCGTGTGCTGGTCCCGTTGATGAGGACAGATTGTGAATGAGTATAGCTCGAAGGTGTTCTTTGTACCTTCGACAAGGAATCGCGTTCAGCAGATGTGGAAGGCATGATCAGTCGTAATTTTGGCTTCTTGAGAAGAAGCACGCGAGTCGTAGCTGACGGTCGCACCTGCCTCCCAGCTTGCCTAGAGCTGCTCTACCTCCTTGATAACAAAATTGGACCATCAGAAAGCACTCAACTGCTAAATGATTTTATCCTTCGATTTATCTTCCGATGTTGACAGCAGCGGAATCACGCGCCCTAGAAATTCCAGCAATCAGGACGACGACCATATCGATGACCAATGGGACGCCGTCGTGGCTGCAGCTGCCAGCCTCGGCGGCTATTTCGATACGACACGTCTGACAGACGACTTGAAGTGAACTTGCTGTCTTTCTCAACATTACTGAGAGGTCCACGAAGCAGACCACATCGCATTAGAACATGGCGGACGAAAGGTACGCAGATATCACACATTATAAAACTACAAAGCTGATTGGAGTAGTGTGTCAGAGGAGCCTGGAAACGGATCTCCTGCGCAAACGAGCTCGACGACTTCTGATTCTTACCGTCCAGAAGTTCGCGAGGAAGGAGAAATTCCAATTCACTATTTGGACACTACGAACGGACATCTACCCTCATTCTTCTACGCTCCAAGAATCGATGTCTTAAGAGCTGTAGGTTTGAGAGCTGTAGGCTCCGCGATCATCGGGTTGGACCAACTCAAATCCATGTTCCGCGATTTCGATAAAGCACCTACACTACTTGTACGGGACAATGTTGCAGGTGTTAATCATTTGTACAACGGGGGTCCCTATATCTACCGTTACCACGATACATGTGAGCCCTGGCGTTATGATTATCGCGAGCAAGGCGAAAAATGGCAATTGCGCTGGTTGTTGGAAAACAAAAACTCACAAGCGAACGAGGTCGCACGTGGCTATAAAGCCGATGCAGATACACAAACAGATGTACCACAAAGCAGTGATGCTGTAACAGCGACGTTCCGACGAGTGGTGTGAGTGCTGGCCTTTTTAGAGCACAACCAGCCACTGAATTCAATTAATAGATGGAAAGAGGACCTCGAATACAAGGCACCCGCATACGCCGACTTGGGCCAGCGTTTTGTTATGTTCAACTTCGAACAGCACCTTTTTACCACCGTTTTATACGGATTGGGATCATCCGCGTTCGACTTGACTCTTTGTTGGTATAGTGCTCGGGGAGATGGAGACCGAATAGATCTGAGGGAGCTATGGCCATCTGGACCTCTGTATGGTTCAGAAGATCCTTACATGAGATTGACTGGCCGAGGGTTTCATGTGAGTCTTAGCTGTTGCAATTCTTGCGAACTATGTTAATTTGTAACGAAAGTTGGAAGCTAGATACCCGGAAGACGAGAACTCCGCAACAACCACTCAACGATGGGCATGCTATGTTCACACACCATCTTATCTCATTAGTCTCGAAGACTTTGATAAGATTCTTCACGAACCGCTGCTTGAGCTGCCTCTGACTATATGCATATTCACCTCTATCGCACTGGAGAATATCGTTCGGGAATGGCAATCATTATTGGCATATATGGAAAGGCTTGTGGCAGTTCATACACCCATTGTCAATCCCGAAGAGCATGACCAGCTGCTGTTTGACGACGAGCAGTTCTCTCGATCGAGATTGTATTTTTGGATGCTCGGCAGTTTGGCAACGTTCATTGACATGATGGAGGAAAGCAAGCTGATATGCGAGCGTCTTGAGAAACATGTTCGGGAGCTGTATCCTGATACGAGCAGACTGTCGGAACAAGAGACCAAAGCTTTGAGGGCAATGGAACCACACATAAACTCGCTAGTACAAGCGATGAAACGGGCAACAACTTTACAAGAGAGAGTCAAGGCATTGCGTGACGGAGTAAGTACTCTGGTCTATTGCGTTACTGTATAAAGAACTAACAACCAGATAAGCTCTTCAACGCCAGCGCAGTACTCGAGAGTAGAGCCGCAAATCGACTGAGCGAGAATGTGAAATTGCTTACATACGTGAGCATCTTCTATCTCCCTTTGGCATTTTGTGCAGTACGTACCTAACCAAATCGTTCATCATTGTATCTCACATATCGACAGTCACTCTGGTCAACAACCGATACATTCAGCTGGAATGGTCTGAAAGTCGCCATGGTTTTGACTGCTGTCATCACATATCTCGTCACCTTCAACCTCAACCAGCTCGTGAGCTTGTCGCGAAGCGTATACAACGTCGGGAAGAAGAAAGTCGTCAAAAGCATGACTGAGTCTGAGAATGATGACTGGAAAAAGAGAGGCGCCAGGTTCGGACAGTTTCGACCACCTCGTTCAAAACCACAACCCTCAGAATGGCTTTTACTTTGGTATCTATCTGAGGCTATCTTTGCCCCAATCTGGACAGCAGTGTCAAAACTCTGTCGAGCAATATTTTCGTCCTCAGATACTGCATCGAGCGTACCACATGAGAGTTTAGCACCAAGCCACTGTGGAAGTGGGCCACAGGAAGTCAAAGAAGAAAGCATTACAGAAAATGTCACCGCTGAAGCGCTCCCTGCAGAGGATGACGCAAAGCCCGAAAACATGACGGAAGATGCGAAACACTCAGCCATCGATCACCAAACTTCTGATGCGGAACCGACACCAGAGTTTCAAGCAACCTCTGGAGCATCTGGACAGGACAAGAACGCTGGTAGCATCCATACGTCAACAGCATCCGGAAATCTAGACCCAACACCAGTCGTGGGCTCCATGTCACAACAATCAAATGCGAGCCTCCCGATACCCGGTTTGTTACGTAGACATTCCAGGAAAGCACCAGATCTGGAAGCAGGCGCTGGAGCTACTGATGAGTGCGAGAGAGATTGAGAGTGAGATCGCGAGAGAAAGATTGGGAGAGCGAGTCTGAACAAGAGACGCAAGGGGATAGTTGATTGGGTTAGTTAGTGGTACAGAAAGGATGAACAAAGATGATTTATGTCCCCTGAACCGGACTCCAGCAGGTGCAACAAGAACAAAAGAAATTGCCTGACAACAAGTACAGCACATCCTCATTTGTATCCCTACAATCGTCGACTTTCAACAGTCGAAATGATGCTCATGTTCTCCAATTTATACATCGGCGGGTCTGGGGGCTTCCAGGCCACGGTTGATACATATAAGGCGCGGTAGGTCTGAGTATCGACGCAGCATTTAACTTGCCGGCTGGCCACAGTGACCGCAACGCTTTCCAGAGATTACCATCCGGCCGCAACCAGCGCAAGCTCTTGTTGCGAACATGATCTACTGACTCGTCAATATTGAATGTTCTCCTATTTGGCACTGCGTAGTACTAATACTTACGGGACCAAGGATTGGAGATGTGTGGTTGACGTAAGTAGACGAAGAGGCGCTTTCGAAGCAAAGAGTGTACGGCTGGGGCAAGCATTCGCGGCCATCATTGTGTGAGTTCTGGAACATTGCTGCGGTAGATGATGTATCCGAATGGGAAGGAATCGATGTATAGATTGTAGGTTGAATGCACGTCGGAGTGTATATTGAAAATGAAGAAGTTGATTGACTGACCTCGAGCGGGAAATGGCAGCCCTCTTATACCGCCCCAAATGCCCATCAAACACCACCCAACCTCCAAACCACGAAATCAGAAAAGTCGCATGTTTCGTCTCTCTTCACCGCAAACTCTATCAAATTGTTTCGCAAGTCGACAAGTCAACTTTTTCCTTGTCGTGGACGGCAACTGACAGTTCCCAATGTTCCAGAAAAGCGAGTAGTATTACCCGATCGAGTTAGCTGCAGGAAGCGACCTGTCAACTCCTTTCCGAACAACTCCACCCCGGTCCGTGGGATCGTGCGTTTTCCTGCATATCCATTTCTATCAACTTTGGCAGAGAACATTATGTGACCGGGTACCTGTTGATCATATTTGATATGTTTCTTCTCGGTTTGGTCGGCATGCTTGACCCCGGTTTGAAGACGCGAGTGTCGCGAGATCAATACCTGAGATGGGAATGCTGCATATTAGGCGGTTAGGTTCTTTCTTTTTTTGCGGGATCTGTTTTTCCGTGTTTCGAGGTTTGAATGTGGTACATGTGGTATTGGCGCATGATGAGGCTTGGAGGTTCTCGATGGTTCCTGAATTGCTGCAGCAAGGTGTCGTAATCTGGAATTGTGGCGATTGGTCTCTTTGCTTGTCGTGTGCCCACGATTTTTATGCCTTGTGTATTGCTTCACTGTTCCCAGATCGCGACAAGAGATTGTGATAACAAGAAAGAGAGCAATCTCTTTGAGGTCAGAGAATCAAGGAAGGAACGCTCCGACTGGCAACCACTGAGGGCGCTTGGCAGCATCAGGTGTAGCAATGGTCTTGCTTCAAGTTTGGCGAACCAGCATTTTTGATCACTTTTTACAATTTCCCAAATATCCGTTTTTGTCGAACCCAGAGTCTTGAGCAAATGACCTGCATGGACTTTGGATCTCGACATCCACTGCAATGGGCCGTATACCGTCGCCATGGTCAAATTGCATAACTGGACCATGTCTGTGATCAGAACTGAATCTCAAAAATATCCAGCATCTATGTCGATAGGCCCCCTTGAGCCTCCGCTGGGGATGTTGAATGTGCTTCGAGGGAGACGCTGGGGACGACAGATCAGTTACAGTTTCATCTCGACATTGTTTACTTTTGTTATTTCATTCTGACCTCAAAACCCTCAACTTCGAAAGTTGTTATTACTGGAAATAGAAGCAACCACCATCACCAGCCTCCAGGCTGACAAAATAGCCATTGTTATTGTTCGCAGAGTAGAAGCCACTAGGCCACAGAGCACCACGGTCTCCGATAGCCATGACACATTGACCATTAAACAGGCGAGGTGTTGATAGCCAAGCCTGGTTTTCCGCGGGCACGTCGCTGCACCCACAGGGCTCAAGCGTCACCGAGCCGCCATCATACTTCTGCATGGCAACTGTACTAGACATTCCGGGCTGCAGAGTGGCACACATACCCGATCTCGGATGGTAGAGGTATGAAGTGCCTCCATTGAAGTTTGTCAAGATGAATGTGTCGCTCAGTCTACCGGGTCCAAGCATCATCGAACTGCCTCTGCTTGAGGAGGTGAAGGCCATTGTCCACGGACCTAAGCCAACTGAACCAGATTTACCAGTGAGTCCAGTCTTTGTGCCAACGCATGTGGTTGCTGTGGCTACAGCAGATTGCGTCTGCGTCAAAGTCGTCGTCATGTCGCTCTTTGTGAGAAGAGGAGTAGATGTCGTGACCGTTATTGTGCTTGTCGAGTGGCCGGTGGCGACTTGAGAGCAAGCAGCAGAGATCTTGACGGCAGGCCATCCGACAATCGAAGACGGAGTTGCAACAGGAGCTTGACTAGCAGTTCTCTTGAATAGACCGGTCGTAGTTGCGTTTGTATATGCATCCGCCATGCTGGCATAGGCAGTAGGAACCACAACGACTGTTCCGTTGGTGTTGTATGCATACAGAACATCAGAGTAAATCACTTGAGCTTCCGCACTTTCTTGACGCTTCTTGTTCTGTAGAGTCGACGTGATAGTGGCAGTAGAGTAGGTAGTTGTGATTGTTGTAAATTTCGTCGATGTAGCATGAATTGTCGAGGTCAGAGGCGTGATGGTCTTAGTCACAGTATCCAATGGAGCAACATAACCAAGATAGCTGGTGCAGAAGTCGGAACCAGTGCTGTTGAGATACGAGATGTCTGAGGTCATGGGCGCGCAGTATTGAGGATATCCGGCCGCGACGGCAGATACATTGGTTAGGGCGACTGAGTTAGACACTTGATAAAAATGGGCTGGCGTGGAATAACCCTTTTGGATCTGCGTTAGACAAGTTTTCATAGTAGAAACAAAACACTTACTTTGATGGTGGCATCAGAGGCATCTGTGGCCTCTGTGTAGAGAGCACAAACGACAGTCTTGGGAATACCGTCTTCGCTGAGAACATACAAGTTTGCATAGGCGCAAGTCTTGTAATTGCAATCGTTGGAACTTGCTGCCCGATCCAGTTGAGTCTGCTTGTCACAAGCAGCAGTGCATAAGGCAGGATCATAAGTGTCCAGATAGATTCCTTGGATGAACTTCCACTGGCCAGCTCTATCCCAGACCGAAGCGTTGATAGCAGATGGGAGGGTCTGAAGAGAATAGCCGGTAGGCGCGATCGGCGTAACAGCTTTGTTGTAGCTATCGTCATGTCAATAGTGGATCATCTCACAGTCATAACATCCAAACTCACCCATTACTACCAGTTATCATGACATGGAACTTGCCTCTCCATTGTCCGCTATTGGTTGCGGTAGCATTCGTCTGTGGCATGCTGTAAAGCGAGCATTTGATAACGTCGATGGGATTGTTACTGCTGTCGGGGTATTTCTCGATATAGATGTTCGCTGCATGAATTGTTAGCGATAGGACAGGGAAGAACCACTTCAAAGACAAACCGAATGCGCATGAGCTGATCTTGTCACATGCCTTGGTGCAAAGAGCAGGATCATATTTTGGCAGGGTCTGGTAGGTCAAATACCCACGACCCTGAGTTGATCTCTGGTAGTTGATAAATGCTGGTGTATAACCCAAAGGGATACCCTTGGAGCGGCGTCAGCTCATGGTTCTCTAAGACCTGGACCTGTACACTCACGTATGAGGAAGTGTCCACAGGGTAGTTTAGATCCCGGCGTTGGACGTTGCCCGTGCTACCACCCACAGGGTTTCTTTTCGCAAAAACCGTCTGTGTTGCTGCCGATGAGTCGGCTGTGGATGTGATGATGTCGGTTTGTGCGTCTGTGGCAGTTGCGACGAGAGCAAGGACTGAGCTTGTAGCCTCTGCTGCATCGAAACCAATGGTGGCTGCATTACCGACGCCAATTGGTGGACCAAGGACTTCGGGGTCAAGAATCGCTGCAACGTCTGATGGGTTGATGTTGCTGAGCAATGCTAAAGTATCACCCCCATCGTCAAGTATGACTGTTTGAGCCAGACTGAGGCCTCCCAACGCCAAAGCTGTGAAAGCGATAGAGTATTTCATGGTGAGTGAAGGAGTAGATGGCAATATCCAGAAAGACCTACCGCCGAGATACAATAATGCCGACGCTCTTATATACACCTGATAACTACCACTGAGATTTTCTCAAGTATAAAAGCCACCTTTACAACGCTCAGCTGAGGTTGGGCCCTACGTGGATCTAGAAGACGCCGACTGCACGATCCATTTCAAGACATCGTACGGAGACTCCAACGATAAGCCACAAGAGGTCTGTTGAAGATGTTCGCGACGAAGAACATTTCTCTTCAGCAGGCCAGAAAGGGGTTTGATGAGCTTGGGGAGCCGCATGGCCCGTGCCCATTGTTCGAATCGTGTTCCCAATTTCGTCAAGAACCATTCTCACGAGTTCGGGTATACTCAAGCTCCAAAGACTCAGGGAGTCTGAAGACTCAGGCTTTTCGGGTCCCAAGTGCGAGTTCTGTTGTCGCTCGGCCGTGGATGCCGGACCCATGACATTGTGAGGAAGGCGGCGGTCCGAAAGCTCGAGTGAGTTCCTACATCGCGTTCAATACTCGCGAGCTCGGTAACAGCTTGACCGCTACAAACGAGTAGGTTGGTGCGCGCTCGCAGCAAAGCCAAAGGAAATGCCGACAGCGTTGGCCAAACTGGCCGTATGAGTCTCTTGTACTTTGATTGGAAGCCAGCGGCACGGAGAGGAAGCGGTGAGTGAATGCTACAAGATGCCGCAGTTGTGTCGTTTGCGTATGTTCGAGCAAAAGGAACAGTCCGGTCCTGTCTGGAATTTGCTGCACCAGGTGAAAAGAGCTTGATTAGCATAGTGGAGCAAAAGAACAAAACATACAGCAGCAGGCATTCCCACGTGGTCACCCACCGTAGTACTAATCTGCCGTTCAACTGCTTATGTATGGCAGAGCGGACGGGATGCCCAGTTTTCAGCTGACTGTGGCCGTAT
>JGI24891J29808_1000194_pt1 | contig 67160 bp, 77 predicted proteins | sample FreactcultuFSWF8_FD_29808 | JGI IMG/M metagenome (IMG submission 29808)
GTTGTGGTTGTGTGGGCGAGGGAGGTTGCGATGCCGTTTGCGCCGGTGGGGAGGGGTGGGTGGGTTGTGGATGAGGAGGTAGAAGAGGTTGATGATGCTGCGGACGATGCTGCGGATCCAGAAGTTGAGGATGCAGAATCTGAAGCTGATGAAGTAGATGAAGAGCCAGAGGTCGATGCTGCTGATTCTGATGTTGTCGAAGCAGCTGGTGATGCCACCGCTGTACTTTGGACCGCCGATTCTGCTGCCGTCGTCACCTCCCTGGCCAAGATCGATGAAGGTGAGGAGGAGGAAGCCGACGAAGAAGGAAAAGAAAGAATAAAAACAGTACTGGTAATAGTACCATATACCGTCCTATTCTTAAACACAGTCTCCGGTCTCAACGTCACAGTCGCCCTCTTCGTCTCCGTCAACATCAAGACTTCCGTCGTATGCACCCTAACTTCTTGCTTACAACCCACCTCTACAGCAAATTTGCCAGAAGTGGGACGCACGACTTTAGGCTTGGGAATCTTGAAAGACGCTCTTGCCGCATGAGGATGACTCAATTCCCTCTTCTGATGTCCTTCTTCCTCAGCAGGCGCAAAAGTAGTATTTCTCACAGGCATAAATCCAGTAGGTGCAGCAATCCACTCGGTCGTCCGTGAAGTCAAATACCTAAACTCCGTCTTCGTCTTCGTAGTCGTAGTATGATGCCAAAAGGTACTAGTCCCGAATTTCGTCTTGGTGGTATAAAACGTCCCATTCACCGGTGTTGAAGTGACCCATTTTGTTTTTGTGGTCAAGATGCTGAACAATGTGTTGAAAGATTTTGGCGTCACGGTTTTTGTGAGGGTCGTGCTGTTGTGGAGAATTACTGGTGATAGCTCGATCGTAGTCGGAGATATTGATGTGGTTGTTGGTATTGAGGATAGGTGTGTTTTACCGTAGGTTGTTGAGCAGAACACTGTGGTCTCTGTTGATAGATGAGTGTCGATTGAGATGGCCAGGGCAGCTGGCGCCAGCAAGGTCCAAGGGAGTAGAGTGTTCAGAAGCATATTTGCTCAATGTTTAACATGTCGGCAAGAAACACCAGATAGAGTTGAACAAAAGTGAAACCGCCAAAACCGATAGATGTTGATGTTTGCTGTTGCTGTTGAAAAGTGACGTGGCAGATGAAGGAAAAGATACAAATACAAATGGGAATGTGCTTTGTTGGAAAAGTGTTCGATAACTTCTCCTATTCATTCTTGGTATAGAGTCAAGTAGTAGCAACGGTTCTTCTCCTGGATAGGCTGGAACGTTGGACTTTCACGAACGGTTACGGCACACTGGATTCTAACAACGGAAATGTGCCCGGCGAATGACCTACTATATTGAACGGGCGACGAGAGGATCTACACACAGAAATTTGGGCATCCAGAGAGCTGATAGGAAGTGTTGTGTTGGCCATCATTTGTTTGCTCGTGTTGTAAGATGAATATAGCAGGCGTCGACTTGATGCGAGGCACAGAATACGAAACCCCCCTGCCAAGACCAGTCGATGCACGGTGCCCACGACCTTGGTGGTCGGGAGTGGACCCTTGAACAGAACTGAAGCATCGAGCACAACAAACCAAGAGCACAACAAATCAAGGAGAAGCAAATGTACATTTCGATATAGGCAGAAAAGAAACAAAAGCCTGCAGAGAGTCCAATCCGAATAGAAGACAGATTCGGTAAATGAACCTCTGACCTCTCCATGTTGGAAAAAAAGAAAACCAAGATACGAACAACAACAACGCCATTTCGTGGTGTCCGGAAAAAGATACACCACATTTGTTCGCCTCCCTGTGACCGATGTGCCCTGCCCAATAGTGAAGATAGTTTTCTGTCTCTTCGTATGCAATCGCGCTTTTTTCTCTTTTCTCATCAATGAAAAAGTCACATATTTCCCAAACTCCGTACTTGGTATAAAGCAAAAGACGTCTTTACATGATGATCGAAGGGGTATCGACGTTGGCCTTGATGGTCTTGTGAGGGAGGACACTGAGAGGGACGTCAGTTGGAGTGTGTCATGAAAGGATTGAGTAGTGTATGCATACCTTCCACCGTTGACGTAGATCTCATCGCCGACTGTCACATCGTCACCGAGAACGCAAATGTTCTCAAGACGAGCCCAGCGACCGACGACGCTGTTCCAGCCGACGATTGTGCTCTTGACCCAGGCGTGCTCCTTGATCTTGGAGTTGGAAAGTAGCACACAGCGCTGCAGTCTGACACCATCACCGATCACACAGTTGGGGCCAATGACAACGTTGGGACCAATCTTGCAGTTGTTTCCAATCTTTGCTGAGGGGTCAATCATGACGTTACCGCCGTGGACGTATGACTCGGAGGTGGAGGTGAGCTCCTTGCTGCCCTTCTTGGTGAGGGACGAAAGGTACAGGCAAGTTCCTGAGAGGAAATCCTTGGGCTGACCAACATCCATCCAGAAGCCCTCGAGATCGAAGGAGTGCAATTGACCGTCCTTGGTCATTGAGGGGAAAGTCTCTTGCTCGATGGATGTGGGGCGGAGCTCGATGCGCTTGAGAACACTGGGGTTCAAGATATAGATACCGGCGTTGATACGGTTGCCGACGAACTCGATGGGCTTCTCAACGAAACGGTCGATGCGCGAGGCGTGGTTGGGCTTGTGGACAACGACACCGTACTTGGAAGGCTCCTCGACCTTTGTGACAATGATGGTACCCTCATCACCGTGAGCCTTGTGGAAATCGGCCAATTGCTTGAAGGGGTAGTCGCAGATGACGTCTGAGTTCAGCACGAAGAAGGGAGTGTCGTCCTTACCGAGAATCTTCTCGGCGAGCTTCAGAGGTCCGGCGGTGCCGAGAGGTTCGGTCTCGACTGAGAAGTCGATCTTGACATTGTATTGTTGCTCGTACTGTGCATGTGTCAGGGGTTGCGCGATTGAGCGAGATTGAGCGTGGAGTGCGTACCTTTGCGAGGGCAGCGGTCATGATCTCAGGGCGGTAGTTGACAGCGAGGACAATGTTGGTGACACCGGCAGCAGCAAGAGCAGCGACCTGGTGCTCAATCATGGGCTTGTTGGCAAACTCGACCAGCGGTTTGGGGAGAGTGAGGGTCTGCAAGTGAAGGTCAGCATTGCTCGTAGATTGGTAGAGTGAGGGAGATACATACGAGAGGACGCAGACGGGTACCGAAACCGCCGACAAGAATGAGAGCTGCATCGCTTTGTCAGTGGTGTGGTCTTCCTGAAGCATTGAGGGGACATGATGGTGAACCTACCCTTCATGGTGAATTAAGTGTGGGGGAGTTGTTGATTAGAGTAAGTGTAGCAAGTGTCGATTGACGTGAGTTGGTCAAAGAAGGGTAAGAAGCGAAGGTTGTTGAAATTACAAAAGACAATTCTCGAGAAGGATCAAGAGACGAGGGGCTGACGACGGCTGTAGGCGCTTTAACTGTGAACAGCGTGTCAAACCAGGGGCTCGAAGACACGGCCCCGAGCTGCCTCGACATCCCGACGCTTGGCGAGCCATCCCACCCTTGCCCGCCCTCCGCCTCCTTGCTTCTAATTTCGACCCAACGGCAGCCCTCTCCTGATGACACGAACACGACCTAGATCTAGCTTCTCCTGAATTCACGAACATGAGCTGAAAGACGATTGCCCACTGACACCACGTGCTTGCGATTCTGTGGAAATCTGTGAAAATCTCTCTGTTTTTGTCCGACTCGAATATGTCGACCCGTCTAAATTTGTATGTAGTACCCCCTGGCTGGGTTAATGCGCCTTCAACGCCGCGCCATCAAGTATGCGATTGAAAACTCTTTGCCATATTCTTGTATCCCATATATTCTCACAGTCATGCAATTTACTCGTTGTAGTGGTATACCTGAAGGAACTTGTTAGCACTTGCAGTCTTGCATTGATGACTGCTCAACACTTACAAAGTAGTTGGGAACACCCCAACTGCTCCATCCTAGGCGCTTAGCCATCTTTGCAAATCCTTCCGTCTCGATGAGATGGTAGAAGGGGAATGGCGGGAACATGGCGCCATCTCTGTGAACATCGCCCTTGACGAGCAATGCGGTTCCACCAACACCGTCCAAGTTGACGATATCCTTGGGGTTGCCACCGGGATCTGTATATTTTATTAGCTCAAGCCTTTCCGTCTCAGGTCAATCATTGTCAACATACGGCTCATGTATGCCATCAAACTTCTGTATGTGGCCATTTCTGCATAACCTTCAAGCAGAATCTCGTCAGGGCCCATCTTGGAGGCCAAGTTTTGGGCAGTGTTGCTATCGATCCAGCTGTTGAAATCATAAGGTCTGACATCCATGGCACCCTTTTCCTTGTCATAGAAACGCTGGAAGCAGTTGGGAACAATGATGGGCTTATCAAAAGCGGCCAGATCTTGGATCAAAGAGTGAGGAGTCTCGACAATGTCCGAATCAAGCCAGAGGACCCAAGATGTGGTAGGTCCAAGGGTTGTGAAAAGGAGAGCGTTTCTGGCGCGCGACATGGCGGCACGGCGCTCTTTCTGGGCGGACATGGCATGGCGATCGTGCTCTGACTGAGAGGTGAGCGGAGGCTCGTCTTCCTGACGAAGAATGGTGATTGAAGCAAAGCGCTTGCTGCTTGATTGAGTTCTGGCAATCTGTTCCTGCAATTGAGCGGTTGCTGCATTGCCTTCGCGACCCTTGGGAATGATGAAGCCCAAGCTGATCAGCTCGTGAGGGTAGTTCAATGCGACAAGGTTGGTCCAGTACTCTTCGTAGAAGCGGGCGAGCGGAGTCAGGATGAGGACACTCTCACGGTTGCCAATGGGGTCTGCGGAGTTTGTGACGTTGTTCATGTGGTAGTGGACAACTGGCGGAGGAGGGGCCTTTTCGCCAGCCTTGAGGTTTGACTTGAAGAAGGGAAGCGACGGCGGCGAGAGCGCGTTGGAAGCTGCATCTTTCGACTTGAGCAGTTGTCGCGCACCAGGAACATGCAGTTTTGGGCCAGCGTCTGTCGAAGAGAAAATGAAGATGAGGAAGCCGATGCTCAGCAGGCCGGCCAAGACCAGCGTGATGGGATTGGTGCGGCGGAGAGATCGTGCGACGGCCATTGTGGATGCTGGAGAGGAAGGCACAATCAGTTTGCGATCAAGTCACACATGATGATACAACAAGAAGGGAAAGAGCGATTATCTGGAGAGGTGGATGTTCTCGGACTTGAACAACTTACGGATTGTGTACAGATCCTAGGGCTATCGACAGCTGGGCATAACTCGAGCAGCCTTCCGCTGCGAGTGATTCTGACTGTGTAAAAGGCAGGAGCGAGAGGTACCTCCTTAACTTGATCAAAGAGATCGTACAGGACACGGAGGTCCAACGCTTTTCCCGACGCGTACGCACAGCCAGCAGCCAGCAAGCAACGGACCTTCCCTTGTTCCCAAAAACTGCGGAGAGCCAAGGGGGTGAGATCGTCCAGGAGCTTGTTTCACAAAATGTCTGTGCTTCTACTTTTGTACATTTCATACAGCAAGAGCGTCTCCATAACGTCACGATAGATTTCTCTTTGGCAAGACAAGACAATGTTGCGCCGCACATCACAATGCCTGTCACGGCGCCAGGCCCAGCTATTACGTCCCCGCTATCTCAGCACCACACTCTCCAATCGATTTGCAACGCCGACTTCTGGATTCGCGCCGACATGGGACAAGATCAAAGAGAACTTGAAGGCGCCCATCGACCAATTCATGCCTGCCGGTCGTCCTTCGTATACGGTTGAATCACCCCAATCCGAAGAGTCGCTTGACCTGCTGCGCTCATTCACCGTCTTGACGTCGGATCCTAAGGCTACTTCCTTACAAGAACTACTCGATCGCATACCCCAATTCAACGCTGGAAACGAGTCTGGGCTCTTCACCGATTTCCTCCTCCTCGTCACGCCCACTTACGCCGCCAGCCTGCGCAAGCAAAAGGATGTCATTGAAAAGGCTTTGACACGCATTTTTCCTGTAAAAGACTTGGACCAGAATCTACACAACAGACTTGGTGGGAGTTCAAGAGAAGCCGTCAGGCTTGTCGCTGCTGTTGTCGACCGCCTGCCTAGGCCCTCCGACTTGTCTGCGTCTGCTGTCGGCGACATCGGATCTGAGGGTATTGCGATACGAGTCGTGGCCAACGAGAACCCAATCTGGAAGCCCGAACTTGCTCACCATGACCCTCGAGCCGCGCTGTCCGACAACAAATTCCGCTTCTTGAGCTTCCATCTCAATGATGACGCCACACCTGCATCCATGCGCCCGATAGTTCAACTTCCGCTGGCAAACACTATTTTTCAAAACGGTCTTTCTTCAACCCTGATCTGGCGCAAGTACTCTGTACGGTCAGATGGACTCGGTCTCAAGGAGATTGACGAGCAGCTTTGCGACTCACATCGTGTCAAGCTGCCGAGAGAGTCTGCCTCGAATGAGACTAACAATCTCACTTTATCCGTACCTCTCGTTCCATTGACATCGGCCAGATCTGTTGTCGCATGTATGGGCAACATCATTCGTCGCCTGTCCGCTGATTCTGGCCTCGGTCCTCAGGATCCCACCAAGGAAGCCATCCTAGCCTCTCACGAACTCGAGCAATCAGTCACCTCATATCACAAAACTCGTGGCCTCTCCCCACGAGCTGTTTCTGTCTGGGCTCTTGTCATTCCAGAGAAGACTTTCACTGGAGGTTTATCTATGGCTGCAAAAGTGTTGGGAGAGAGAAATTTACCAGAGCTATGGAAGGTTGGTTCCAATCACGACACTGACCCATCTCAACCCAACTTGTTAACCTTGTTGCAACATGGTGCTCGCCTTCACAAAGTTCTGTCTGGAGGTGGCGGTTGGGGCAAAAAGGCTGGCCTTTTATCTCTGGATCCTGACACTGGCTATGGTCAGCACTCCGCCTGGGAAGAAATCACCCCAGCACAACTCACTGACGCAGAGAACATCGGTGGTCTTCCTCCGGTACCAACAGATCTCCAGCATGTTTGGAGTTTCGAGCCTCAAGAATTGCCGAGCATTGTGAATAAGGGAGACTATATCCAGTTTTACATTTCACCCTCAGCATCTTCCGAGGAGGCCATTTTACAGTCTGAAGCCAGTACTGGATCGTCTGAGCCGAATTCAGATGTCAAGACCGTCGAATTTGGTGGCATCCCAAGTACCGTTGACAACATGCCAGCCAGTGAGGTATCTGTCACGACGGTGCAAGGAAAGACAGACCTCGTTCAAAGCTATCCAAACCACTTCGGTGCGCTATCAGAAACTGGTTTAGCCATGTTTTTTGGCCTCCAGTCGGATAAATCACCTTCGGCTAGAGTACACAGCGCGACTGATGCGGCCACCAAAGTGGATGTGCCTTTTGGTCGCTTGAGGTCGCGATCGCAAAAGTCAAAAGATTCGTCCAAAGCAAAACAAGCCGAAGCTGGCTTTGGATTCTCACCTACGAAACCGTTGCAATCGAGCTTGTCTGGCTGTCGTCAAAAGCTGTAGGTAGCCTATCATATATCCAATCATAACATATCGACCAACCTGACCAAGTATAGATCAGCATAGCGTGGCCATCATAAGGCAACGGCGAAGTTTTGGAACAAGCAGTGCACTTTATGAGATTGAACAGACTGCACAGTCGAAGCCTGCTGGAGAGATTGTCTGGAAAAATGCGGCAAGATCGTCCCTATCCGCTCGTAACTTCAAGAAAACGACCGAACGCATTCCAAAAACGCCCAACAGGACGTGGACATCAGGGATGATCAATGAAGCACGTAAGGTACTCAAGAAAGCCAAAGCGCAAGCAGCACCTGCAAAGCCTCGCGCGGAACCGCCAAAACCACAATCCGAACCTCCAAAACCCAGCTTCACCATCTCAAAGACCACATCCGTCGAGGACGCAAACATTCCTCCAGCTCAACTCTACATGAGTGACCTCCATGGAAAGAGACTCCAAGCCTGGGCCAAGCAGACCATGCAAGATATCATATCACCAGAAGCATTCCAGCGATGGACGCAAACTAATTGCATCCCCAAAACACCTGATGACAACTGGACACAGAAAGATATCCGTCTAGCTCACACATTTAAAAAGCGTCAATGGAGGTTGAAGAAAGTTCTAGACAAGATTCGCTTGGAATCAGGCGATATAGTGGCGACGGCGACGATGACAACAACGAAGACCTCCAAACGCCCGAGTCTATCACCTTCTTCCTCTGCCTCTGCTCAACCGCCCATCGTACGGCGAAAACAGAAGAAGAGTGTCGCGGTAAAGGAAGTGGAAAAGCAGCCAGAACACCCTACCATCACAGCTTTAAGAATCCAAGCACAATCCAAAGCTCGTGCTAGGATACTCAAAGAAGCTTTCAGAGGCTTATTATCTCCATCTCAACAACGATCCGCTACATCCATCACCCCATCTTCCTCTTCAGGGAACCCAGAATTTCGCATAACGACGCCAGTCCTCACCCGACGTATCATGAATCTTATCACAATGCACGAACCGGGATCCCCACGTATCCGCGTGTACGAATTGCTGGATATCCACCGTTTCCCATATAACGAAGAATTGGATACTGCGATTGAAAAGGAGAAAAGAGAGCAGAGGAAAGAAGAGCTGAGGAAGGAATTCTCGAGTTGGAGGAATGCTGCTGAGGAAGTCAGAGGGGCGTTAGAGGGAAAGTATGGCGGTGAGGGAAAGAGGCAGAAGTGGAAGCAAGTGGTGGAGGATGAATTCGAGGAGATTAGAAGGGTTGAGAATGCGGTGGCTGGGTTCTTGACTGGTTGAGTGGGAGTAGTGCGACGATCGAAGGAAGACGTGAAGGGATTTTAGAGTGAAGTCGTTCATTATGTACATATTCCCCTTTATCATCTAGAAGTTCCATGTACTCCACGGCAAGCGCGAGCCGGAGTGTAAAACCAGCCATGTACCAAACCAGAACGCCTTGTGCCAAAGATGAAAGTAATCAAAATGCTCCGTTTCGCTCCAATGCAATGCCACAACCAGAACTCCTCCGACGCTCCATCTAAACTGCTTGTATCTGCACCCTCTTCTTCGTCTTCATAGCAAACCTGTTGCGATAGAGAACTCCAAATAACCCAGCAAAAAACCAAAGTCTTAGCACATCGAACCAAACCTTCCAACTCAACCCCTTTTCTTCACTATCCGGATCATACCTCCTACACACCTCGAGGAAAAGCTTCGGATCGTCCGTGATGACTCCATCGATTTCCCTCCTGATACACCATTCCATCTTCTCCGTCGCATTGACCGTCCACGCCAATACGGGTTTCTGCGCCTTTTTGCAATCCCTCAAGAATTTGTTGCCGCCCGGAGCCATGAGGATGGGAAGTAACATATTGAAACTGACATTGGGTATGGGTAAAAATTGACGAGCGTAGGAGATGCTGAAACCGATATGCGTGCATGGAAATCCAGGGAGATGTTTTGCCGCCAAGGGGATATATTTGGCTGACCAGCACCCTAGGACTATACGTGAGGACCATGGATGAGAGGGTAAAGCTGGTACCGAAGCGATTGTGCTTGCGATCAATCGCATGATATCTTCATCATTGTTGTCGAGTTTTATATCCAGCAGGACCCAAATATCCGCTCTTTTCGGGTGAGCCAGATATTCCAATAAATCGATGAGTCTGGGCATGTGTTGTTTAGGTTCTTGTGTGGTGAGTAAGGGTGCGATAAAGGACCAATCGCAATCGATTATTTGTTCCGGGCGGTTGAAACAGCGGTTTAGTGTGTTGTCGTGGGAGAGAACGACTACGCCGTCTTTGGTGATGTGGACGTCTGTTTCTACGGCGTGGGCGCCGATTTCTACCGCGGAGGAAAAGGCGGACATGGTGTTTTCTGGGTATTTCGCTTTGTAGCCGCGGTGGGCTATTGCTTGGGGCATTTGTGGGCGTCCATCTTCGGATTTGTTGGTGTTGTGTTTTCTGGAGAAGGGAAAGACACCTGAGGAAGACATGATGAGTATGCGGTATGCAAGAATGTGAGAAAGAAGGCGAGTGATAGAATCGTGCGAAAGAACCCAGATTCTGATTGAAAGTTCAAGTACAACGTGGGAGTTGATATAGGAAAGAGCTGAGACATAAAGCATGAGGCAATCCAAGACTTACAGGCAGGTGTGTTGTAATCTGACTCGAGAGCCATCTTGTCGGACATTTGTTCAAAGCAAGCTGGTTGGGTAAAGACTGGCGGGATGGAAAAGCGGCGGAGTAGAGGTGTGTCTTCATTTACTTCAAAGCCTGCCATGTCGCACAATACAGTGTCAGGATGTGGAGCTTTGTATATAAGATGTCTTCTTCCGCGCAAACACAATGTCTTGAATGTGTTTATTGTGTTGTCTGTAGATTGAGGCGAGATGGACGGCGGTGGGCCTAAATAGTGGAGGAGGAGGTGTGGAAATAAAGGTATCCAGATAAACAATGATCCGCGTCAAGGATTCCCGCGTGTCGAAATGAAGTCGTTGTTTCACCAATGGGGAAGTTTAGCGATTTGACAGCCTTCTAGGGTTTCGCGAATCGCTTGGGGTTTTGGCGACGATGGCGGCGCTTGATTGTAAGATTGTGGTTTGCGACAAGAAAGTCAAGAGACAGCAAGGAAAGGAAAGCAGAGACGCAAAAGAAGGAGCAGTCATCGTATTTCAGAGGTAGGTCATCAGGGCAGTAAGCTTTCAAACCATCGCCAACTGTTCCTACGGTTGGAGCTAGCGAAAGTGCATGTCTCCATGTTGCTTGCCCTCCCATCTCCCGTTGGTTTTTGGTGGCGTGGGAAGCTAAGGTTATGGTTGAATTTAAGCATCGTCGGGGTCAATCGTTTTCACCGATCTTTGTGGTGTCAGTTAACCTGTTTCACAAACTGTTCTTTTGCCTAATCAACGTTTGCCCATCCCTATCAAAGTCTCGTTTCGCGACGGTTGAAGGATTGGGTTATCGCACGTTCTCATGACTTCGAACAACGCAACACCCCCCGTCCTCGTATGCCATCCGAAACTCGCTCATGCTGACTCGCCGCTACAGAAGCATGACCGACAAGATGCGAGGCTAGAATGACGGGCGGGAACAAACCAGTTTGACCGCCTTGATACACATCATCGCCGTTGTCCACCTGTCATGTCAGCCATGTTTCGCCTTGCGCTTCATGTTCGTCTGTTTCTCTGACTCGAAAAACAAGGAGAGCTTTCCGCGTTTTCATCTCTCGAAACACCGTTTGAGGTTCTCCTTAAAGCTTACCAAGCTTTGTGATCGACTGCAAGCATCGCGCAGGATGACAGGTCAGCTAATGATGAGTGGACAGGGTGCAGATAGCTCCACCAACGTGCATGTTAATCATCCTCATGCGGCCGTCGGCGCGAGAGCAAGATATGGATGTGGACATGGGGATCCCTTCTTAGCTGATTACAGGGACGCGTATGGGGGTCGAAGGATTCGAGATGGCTTTGACCTTCGGCAGCTGAGCATCACAAGATACGGGACGGGAAGGGTTGGAAAGAAACTTTGCCTAGAGCCACGCAACATCCACGTTTGAGCAAAACAAATGTCCGACGAAAGCAAAATAGGGAAAAGAGCCTCTTCTTCAAACTGTGCTTGCGACATCATGCTTCGACTGGAGTCAGAATAGGAGACAAGTCCTTCTCGAGACAGCGTGCAACCTGTTTAGAATCCGCGGATAAAGCGACTCGTGCAAGAGTAAAGACGTTTCACCTCGGCATGTCCCGTGCGAGACATCCAGAGGGACCATTTCGTCAGTGGCTCTTGGTCACCGACACCTCTTCCAAAGCAACCGTCGCCCGCATTATAACACACGGGCGCAACAATATCGTTGCCCATGCACGTCTGTAATATGTCAGTTGAGGAGGTAGTCGCAGCTTCTTGAGAAGAGGGCTCCTCGTAGTGAATGCGATTGAAACGTGAGCACTCGTTCGCGGAGGCCCGGAGCTTCCAGGTAGAAGTGACATGAGGTGGTTGCGCGTCACTGGTTGCAGTCGACCCAGCAAGGCGGGCTCCAAGTCACTCCATGTTTGATAGGTAGGCAGTTTAGTAGTAGGTCTTCAAATCATCGCAGCGTTTGTCCTTTGACACTCTTTCTGAACGCACGACTCTTTGCGCATTATCAACAAGACCGCGCTGCATCTGCTACAACAAAAACATACCACCATAACTTCCCACACCCAACCGCCATGACAGATCAGACGCACCACGACTTCCAGGCGCGCAGCCCTCGCAGTCAGACTCAGCGTCTTGATCGCGCACGTAATCCAGCCAAACTCGTCAATGATCGTCCACAAGTGAGATTCTGCGCATCAACAAGCTGCCTCCCACTTCCAGATACTGACCAGGCCAACAGGAAATCTTCTTCGGAGTCGCAGCAATCACAAGACCCGATGGTAAGATCGAAGTGGGCTTTTGCGCTCATGATGGCACCTACAGTATGGACTTTGCTATGCACTGCATCGAGGCCAAGCGTGATGCCGCAAAGACACTCTCAGACTTTGTCATCATGAGGGTCAAGGAGTATCAGAATGTTCGCAATGTCAAATGCCTTGGAGCCGGCATATCGAAAGCTGCTCATGACATCTCTCCGGATCTGCCTGCCAGGATGTGGGCAGAGCTTGACATACCAACACTGGAGTTCGAGAGAAACCCCGTCGAGGGCGATATCATCACGGGAGAAGTTGACGTCGACGAAGAAGCTGATGCCATGGCAAGAAAATGCGTCGTGTAAGCTCAGGAATTCTGTCTTCCAGCACATTCACTGATAACTGTCAGCATGTACGGCCCACAAAAGCAACCTCTTCTCCAGGTCGGTTTCTTGAATGAGGTCTCAGTCGATGCTGCAGGTCACGCCATACTCTGCAACCTGGAGCAATATCGTAACACAGTCCGCAAGAATACATGGGACGCCACAATGTACTACGCCGAGCGTCTGAAGAAGCGTGGCATCAGAATGGCATTCTTGAACGCGACCCCTCAAGGAGGAGGTGTTGCTCTCATGCGACATGCCCTGGTCAGACTTGCGCGTTTGCTTGGTGTTGAGATGAAGTGGTAAGTACAACAATTCGATCACGCGCTACTATCCTGACACGTGCGTCCAGGTATGTCCCTCGGCCAAAGAATGAAGTCTTTCGCATCACGAAGACCAATCACAACATACTTCAGGGAGTATCTGAGCCGGATGAACGCCTCAGCGCCGATCAAACCGAGATGATCAAGAACTGGATTTACAGCACTGCCAAACGTGAGTGGGTGCGTAAGAGAGGGCCTCTGGCTAAGATTGAAGATGGCGGTGCTCATATTCTCTTTGTCGATGACCCTCAAATGCCCGACATTGTACCCCTGGCAAAGGAGATTGAGCCGAACCGTCCTGTGCTATATCGCTCTCACATTCAAGTCCGTGCAGACCTGGTAGATGGTGCACCGGACAGCCCCACTGCAGAGGTCTTCAATTGGCTGTACTCGCGAATCAAGGAGGCCGATCTTTTCATCGCCCATCCTGTGCGCGACTTTGTGCCAAAGCTTGTAGAGCCTCAGAAAGTGGCTTACTTGCCCGCTACTACTGGTAGGTCTCTTTGCATCTCTCCCTCAAATTCTTATGGCGAATGATGCTTGAGAAAATTTCAGCTAATGCAGCAATCACAGACTGGCTAGACGGTCTCAACAAAGAGCTTCGTTTCGAAGATTCTCGCTATTATCTCGACATCTACAATGCCCACTGTCTCGAATCTTCTCAACCTCAACTCGCCTTCCCGGCTCGCGACTACATTGTCCAAATCGCTCGCTTCGACCCCAGCAAAGGCATCGACACCGTCATCCGCTCATACGGCGAATTGCGCAGAAAATACTACAAAGACACACCAGTACACCAAACACCCCAACTCTGCATCGCCGGCCACAGCAGCATCGACGACCCCGATGCATCAGCCATGTTTGACAAAACCATGGACTTGATCGAGAACGAGTACTCCGACCTGGCATCCGACATCTCAGTCATGCGACTCGGACCCATCGATCAAGAGTTGAATGTATTGATGAGCAATGCAAAAATTTGCCTGCAGCTCTCCACTCGTGAAGGGTTTGAAGTCAAAGTCTCCGAGGCATTGCACACAGGTGTTCCTGTTATTGTGACCAGAGCTGGTGGCATTCCCCTGCAGGTCGAAGACGGCAAATCTGGATTCCTGGTTGACACTGGCGATTATGAAAAGGTGGCTGAGTATATGTATCAGTTGTTTACTGATAGGGATTTGTACGCTGAGATGAGCGAGTATGCTGCTGCTCATGTCAGTGATGAGGTCAGTACGGTAGGAAATATGCTTTCTTGGCTCTACCTGGCGGACACGATGACCAGAGAGGATGGCAAGAAGCTGGAGACCAATGGAGCGTGGATCAATGACTTGGCTAGAGAAGGAGCAGGCATCCCATACGAAGAAGGCGAGCCCAGATTACCCAGACACTACAAGACTTGAAACGGATAATAGCCAAGCGGGAAGAAGAGCGAACAAATATGATAATTGCTTATGAAAAACATACCAGTTTCTTCGTTCTTGCATCGATTCTTCCACTTTCTGCGTGAGTCTGACTTGTCTTTTCCTCTTGGACAGATTGGATTCAAATACGCTGCACCTGTTGGAGTCTGGAAACTTCCCTTTCTCTATCAGAGCCTCTTTTCAATAACATCCCGTCCAGCTAGAAATACCCTAATGCCACCATGATATTCTCTTCTACATGTTGACAGAAGCGCTAGTACTCGAATATCGTCTCATCCGGGCGTAGAGAAAATAAACAGAATGAAGCAGTCAATTCTGTATCACCTCCCCGTCGATGTCGCTTTCAATTGAAGGTCATTCTTTTTTTTCTCGAAGAAACTCATGCGGGCTGTGTATCTGTGCACAGGAGACGTTGATGTGTATTTCAGGTCGTGTAAAGTAGACGGAGTGTATCCCGAGGAGAGGAGAGGGCAAGTCAAAATGAATTTATTCGAGCTTCGTGGAAGGAAGAAAGGTAAAAGCTTCAGACAGATGGACAGGTTGGACGTGGGCTCTTCTTGTGATGTGATTGTCCATTTATTTTGGGTCTTGCGACCTATCTTCAAAATCGCAGTAATTCTGCTTTCATCTCGCCCCCTTCTGCTCATCTTCCTCTCTGCAATCGTCCCTTCAAAACAAAAAACGCCTTCGCATGCCCACTCTTGGTAACTCTGCAACTCCGTAAACGCCTTGACCTTCAAAGGACACCTACCACAATCATCTAATCCCATCAGTCCTTCCATCCTTCTCCTCCGACTCCACAGGCCCAGTCGGCCCACTCAAATACGTCTCCTTCTCCGCATCTTCATACTCCCTGACCAAATCCATAACAACCTCCCTCGCATCATCAAATTCCCCCAATCCATCCCTAAAAGCATCTTCGCGTTTATATTGCTCCAAAAAGGCGTTTCGCTTGCGCAAACGATCGTATTGGAAGACGATGCGTTTGAACAAGGTCGCAATGCCGGTGTGGTTGGCTAGCATCAGGCCGGAGACGCGTGGGGTGTGGGCGGTGGTTGTGTAGGGGGATGTGCGGGTCAGGGCTACTTGGATGGAGGCCGGGCCCCAGGGGATGAAGGTTGCGAGGCGGCGTTCGCGGATGCGGAGGAGGGATTTGTGGACCTGGAAGATGACTGTCAGTATACATGTTTGAAGAGGGCAAAGAAGAGGAAATTAAGAGGGTGAAGGGGAGGAGGGAGAGGGTAACTTACATCAGTTGGATCGGCTTCGCCCATGATGATGTTCAGGATACTGATGTAGCAGCTGTTCTTTCCTGGGTTTGACGAGACCATTCTGTTCTTGGGCTGCAGTAATCTTCTCATGACTTCCAGGACTGTGGTTCTTCTGACGGTCTTTGCGGCTTCGACGTTCTCGCCGGTGAATGGTGTGTAGCTTGTTTGCAAGAAATGGCAGCGGGGAGTGGGGATTAGAGAGGCGACGATGCCGACAAGGTCGTTATGCATGTAGCCTGGGTAGCGGAGTGTTGTCGTCGAGGCGGACATGACTGTGCTGACGAGTTGATTTGTCTGTTGGAAAGAAGGTTCTTGGACGTGAAGTGTGTCTGCTGCGATACGCGATAGAGCGCCATTGTCGAGCACAATGACGCTGTCGGCTTGTTGTGTGAGTCGCTTCATGGATAGCAAAGAGTTGTAGGGTTGAACAACGACATCGCCCGATTGTACGGTATCCGGAAAGACAGAGTATGTCTGGATCAGCTTCTTGGGGAAGCGGTCGTTGAGTCGTTCGAGTAAGTATGAGCCCAAGCCTGAACCAGTGCCACCAGCGATGGAGTGCAGCAGCATGAAGCCCTCAAGACTGTCGCTGCCGTCTGCCTCACGATCGATCATGTCCAGAACCTCCTCTTGTACAGTCTCGCCCATGGAGTAACCAGCAGCCCAGTTGTTTCCAGCTCCAGTGCCGCCGCTGTGGATGTAGAAGTTTTCGGGGTTGTAGATGTTCTTGTACGGGCCGGTTTGGATTCCATTGATGACCTGTTGCTATGATCAGCTTCTTGCTGAAGGGAAAGAGCGAGGGTTGGACATGGTCTTACTCTCGGTTCGAGGTCCATTAGGATGGCGCGTGGGATGTAGCGCGTATCGTCGGACTGGTAGAAGAAGACATCCTTGCGATCACCTCCTTCAGTCGCAAAGTCCTCGAGGTTTCCGTCACGGTTGATTCCATGTTCCTGACACAGCTGTTGCCAGAACTGTGAGCCCACTGGAAGAAGCGTTAGAAGTGCGCATGTGAAAGAGAAGACGGGATCAAACATACCGCTATTGCCGCATTGGCCTGCTTGGAGTGTGATGATTTCTCTACAACATTACCGACGTCAGTAATGAATCAGATAAAAGCTGCATCGATATCACGAACCTCGGCATGGCTGCGTTGGGGCATGGCGAGGAAAAGGTGATGGTTTGCGGACAAGCTGCGATAATGCGGTAGACGCGCCCGACCGCGTCACAGCCAACACAAGCTTGACAGAGCAACAAAGGGAAACGATTGATCAAAAATTCGAGTATTTCATTCAATGTCTTCAATCGCAGGCTAACAACAGACTAATCTCGACATCTCTCAGGCTTTCCTGACCATCGATCAGAACAATTGGCTAATATTGCTGTCTTCCTTCTGTACTTGGTATGAGTCTACTCCTTGTGCCTGTTCAGAAACAATCGCAAAACATCCTGCGCGTCATATCGCTGTTGCTACACATTATGGTATAGTGCTTCCACGTCGTCGTCTGTCATTCTACACGTTGAGCTGTACGTAGTTGCCTGTGAACTTGTCAGTGACTTGCTTCAATGCAATCATGTCGCATCAACATACCAGGGAATTGTCCTTGTCTTCCGCCAGTCTTTCCGATCCACCATTCATTCTCATTCGCTGTACGTTGCACAATCTCAATTGTCTCTCCAGCGCTGAAACTAAGGTCGCCTTCTGCTTGAGCTTCGTAATCGTACAACGCTGTACACATTTCCGCTTGAGGAACCCCGCTGAATCGAGAAGGCTTGGGCTTTGGTGGCGGAGGCTTGCTCTTTGCGATTGCTGACATGGATCCGAGTTGAGGAGATGCTGCGCCGGCTGAGTAAGGTGGAGGCGAGGTTGCGCCGCCGTCGGTGATGGACAGCTGAGCAGTAGAAGCCGTGAGTCCAGGAGGTGAAGGCTTGGGCTTGCCCTCGATTGCCAATCTGCCGTACTTGCTGCCAGCAGGACGACCCAATCCCTTGGTCTTGAAGTGGACAATCGTCAGAGCTTCGGCTTGTTGTTGGATCTCTCCGCGCTTCTCCTCAAAGGCTGCTTCAATGTCCAGGGTCAAGTTGAAGTAGCCAATATCAATACTCTGCATGCGCTCGTGCAATGTGTAGAAGACATTGAGCTGCATGTAGTAGAAGGACTGGAAAAGGGGAAGAATGAACTCGCGCTCGAGGCGGAACAGCTCGGGCAGCTCCGTCCTGAGCAGGTCGTTGAAGTAGTTGTAGTCCTGAGTCGAAACCTCGACCTCGTTCTCAGCCTTGTACAGGGCCTTTTCGTCCTTAAGCGTCTTGTCTTTCTTGTCCTGCAACTTCTTAAGTGTGGCTCGGTGACGGTCGTAGTCGAGTTGCTTGTGGTCGCGCTTGACGGCGGATTTGCGGACCTGCTTGATGATCTCGAGAAGCTCGTCTGCCGGTCGTACGATACGGGATTCGATCATCTCCAATTCGGGCTGTAGCGACTCCTTGAGGTCCTTGACAATCGCTTCGTATTCCTCGCAGGCGCGGATGCCCTCAGGGTTGCCATCAACAACGTACGAGCTGGGGTCAGAGGCACGACCAGAGATTGGCTTGTACAGATCGGCGCAGGCTTTTGAGAACTCGATCTGGTGGTCCAGCATGCCGTTGATTGATTTGAAGTACTTTTCGGATTCGTCATGCAGGCGTTTCGTCTCAACCTCGAGCTCGGCGAAGCGACGTTCGGCGTCAACATAGACGGGATCCTTTGTGATTTCACCCATGTTGAACTTTTGCTTGAACTGCTGCGGAGCCTGGAGGGGAGTCAGTATTGGGCTGCATGTGCTCGTCATGACAACATACGCGAGTGACGCTCTTGGTGAAGCCTTTCCAACTCATTCTGGCGGTGTTCTAGGTTGGTCAGGCCGTAGAGGCGGGTGTCAGGTAGAGCAGAATCTTTGTAGGATGTCGAAGGGAGTAAGAGCTGTTGAAGAGCAGGAGTAACTTTCTGGTGGTGCCTAAGATGTTGTAGACTGTGCTGCGGTAGACACGGATTCAGATGGGGCGCAGGTCGGGCTTGGCTATGAGATTCAGAACGTCGATCTTGGAGAAATGATCCGCGTGCTGTGGCTGATGATGCGGGTTTGTTTATGATATGCACGCGTCCGGTTGCTGCAGTTGCATGTGTTACCTGACGGGAAATGATACTGTCAGGATGGATAGAGCAGGAGGCAGAAGCAGAGCGTGTCTACGTCTTCGGCCTCGCTCATCCGGCCGCATCATCCAAAAACGTTTCTTGGTGGCCTTTGGCTCGGGGCTTGGCATCGACGCCGACTATGTCGGCATCAAGATTCGCCGATGCTTCAAAGCTCTTTCCTCTCACGGCGATAAGGCAGCGACTTCGGCCGAGGCAGAGGGGCTCTCGTCCGAGCTCTTTACTCAGCAGAGCGCCAAGCATCCAGCTCGATGGTTCCCGCCTCGCAAAAGTCATTGTCAGTCGCATCTGGTGTGACATCTGCTGATTCCTACATTTCGCATCCCCATTCAAAATGTCGTCCTCGTTCCCTTCAGTCGCGAGGCAGGCCCTCCACCAGTCTTCAAGACGACTGTCGACCACCTACCGTCCTCGCCTTCTATCGTCGCGCATTGCCGCCACCCGTTCATATGTCTCCGAGACATCGCCCAAGAACGCCACTATCAATGTCGAATCCACCATCAAGGCCGACCAGAAGGCCTTCCTCGCCGAGACTGGCATCAAGCCCAGAGATGCCACCATGCCCACCACCGGCATGAGCGCCGATGCCATGATGAGCCCTGCCGCTGGAATCCTCAAACAAGCAACCGTCATGGATCAAGGAACCCGCCCCATCTACCTCGATGCTCAAGCGACCACTCCTACCGACCCCAGAGTACTCGATGCCATGCTTCCCTTCTTCACTGGCCTCTACGGCAACCCCCACTCGCGAACCCACGCCTACGGATGGGAGACCGACTCTGCTGTCGAGCAAGCCAGAGCCCACATCGCCAGCCTGATTGGCGCTGACCCCAAGGAGATCATCTTCACTTCCGGAGCCACAGAGAGCAACAACATGAGCATCAAGGGTGTCGCCCGCTTCTTCAAGCGTGGTGGAAAGAAGAACCACATCATCACCTGCCAGACTGAGCACAAGTGTGTTCTCGACAGCTGTCGTCACTTGCAGGATGAAGGCTTTGAGATCACATACTTGCCCGTTCAGTCAGACGGCAGGGTCGACATGAAGGAGTTGGAAGCCGCCATGCGCCCAGAGACCATGCTCGTCTCGATCATGACTGTCAACAACGAGATTGGTGTTGTTCAGCCCATGGAGGAGATTGGCAAGCTCTGCAGATCAAAGAAGATCTTCTTCCACACAGATGCTGCTCAGGCCGTCGGCAAGATCCCTCTTGATGTCAACAAGCTCAACATCGATCTCATGTCCATCTCCGGTCACAAGATCTACGGTCCCAAGGGTATTGGTGCCTGCTACGTTCGCAGAAGACCCCGTGTCAGACTCGACCCCATCATCAGTGGTGGTGGTCAGGAGAGAGGTCTGAGAAGTGGAACTATTGCCCCTCCCCTTGTTATTGGCTTCGGTGAGGCTGCAAGAATCGCCAAGGAAGAAATGGATGTAAGTTTGGGCATTCCTCTTCATCTTCCTCTTAGAGGATTATATGCTGCAACACATGCTGATTGAATCTCTAGTACGACACCAAGCGTATCTCCGCTCTTTCCAAGAAGTTGAGTGACGGTCTCCTCGCCATGGAGCACACCACCCTCAACGGTTCCCCCGAGTTCCATTACCCCGGTTGCGTCAACGTCTCCTTCGCATATGTCGAGGGTGAGTCTCTCCTCATGGCCCTCAAGGATATCGCTCTTTCCTCCGGTTCCGCCTGTACATCCGCCTCCCTTGAGCCCTCATACGTTCTCCGTGCTCTCGGCAGCAGTGACGAGAGCGCCCACAGCAGTATCCGCTTCGGTATCGGTCGCTTCACCACCGACGCCGAGATTGACTACGTTCTCAAGGCCGTGCAAGAACGTGTTGCCTTCTTGCGTGAGCTCAGTCCTCTGTGGGAGCTTGTGCAGGAGGGTGTCGACCTCAACACCATTGAGTGGAGTGGTCACTAAGGTACTTTGAGATGAGCACGATTTGTACAGTTTAAAATTCCCTTCCATGGCGTTTAAGCATTCATTCTTGTTTGGATTGGGGAAGATTTTTCTTTTGAGCATACCCGACACGGCATCACCCACATTTTTTCTGTATTTTTAATTCAATCAAGCTCGGCATTACGACCTCATTGACTTTGCATATTGTCCTGTGGACTTTTGTGGACTCCTTTGTCTCATCTTTCACACATGCTTCGATTTTTTTCTTCGCGGTACAGCATATCTCCCCAACCTAAGAGATATCTCTCTACAAACACGCTATTGTGGTATAACGTACTGGAAGGATGGAAATTTGCACCCGCACTCCCATTCCACGGTATTGTGTTTCACGGTGTGCAACCATGTGGGAAAAAGTGGATAGGGGAGGAGAAGTAAGGCAGAGCTACAGGTTTGTATTTCTAATAGTTATAAGCATGATATCTTTGGTATAAGTATCATCTGCTCCCAAGTCTTCTCCAATAGGTCTCGAGGGAGATGATGCAGGGGATAAATGGATTTGTGGAGCTATATGAGATGATGTCGATGATGTTTTACCAGTCTGATATAACACCAATCCATAAAATTCAAATGCATTTTCTTCTCAATCGCATATACATGATTCTAAAATGATGGAACATGGACAACAGAAGAAATGATAGAAACTGAGGTATGAAATGGATGACCGATGATTTCGATCTCGCTCGCTTGGTTTCAGGTATCCTGATGCTTACGAGTCGTGGGTGTTGTGATGTGTTCGTGGGGGTTTGCCCAAAGTTGTGGTTTCAGGCCGACCAAGAGGTTTCATGTGTGTGGCATGGAGGTGACATGGGTTCGTTCGGATAGACTGGAGGAAAATGACGTCTCCCCGCGGAGGACTCGTGAGAATGGATGTCAGGATAATCTGACAAGACGAAAGACAAGGAAAGAGCAACAGGCAAAAACGCCATATCAGTCAAGAAAGGAGTTGCAAAAAAAAGAAAAAGAGCAGTTGTACGATTATATCAAAGATTTTGTAATAGCTTCTCTCAAAACAAGTCTGTTGTTCCTGTTTTTTCACATCATCCAACAAACACATGAAGGTCCTGCCATTGTGCGTTAAAAATATCCTCCCGATCATTTTGAGTTGTAAAGTATCTAGCTGGAGCCATTGAGCTGGGCAACCATGTACTTGGTACCCATGCTCTGAACAGTGCTAGAGTAAGGGTAAGAAAGATGCTGAGCGTTGATTCCGAAACCGTGAGTGGTGTCACAAACACCATCACCGTAAGCGCAAACATCCATGGTCTTGGGGACCCAAGCAGCGGGGATGCCACCGAGGACGGCGGAGAGACCATTGACGTTCTTGGTGGTGGTGCCGCCGTTGGCGTCGACATTGCAGGCGAGGCCGGAACGGTGCTCTGGGTCGCCGATGAGGAAGACTCCCTTGACGGCGTCCATGTTGGCGCCGGTGAGCTTGGGCATGGCGTTGACGGTGGCGGCGGCGCCTTGGGAGTAGCCTTGGAGGATGAAGCACATGTTGGGGTTGGTGCGGAGGGAGGACTGGACCTTGTTGACAATCTGGGATGGATGTTAGCAATGCATGTCAAAGTGTGGAAGTTGATATGGAGCGACATACGTCCTGAGTGCCGAGGGCGGAGTTCTGGCTGGCATCGGCAAGGTAGACAGTGTTGTAGACGGTGCCGCCGGAGACCTGGGCGAGAGTCTGCTGGTTCATGGTGCGGAATCCAGCAGAAGGACCCTGAAGTTCACCAGTACCACGGGTGGAAATGATGGTGTACTGAGAGCAGGCAGCACGCTTCTCGATGGGGCTTGCGACGGCACCTGCAGCGAGGAAGACGCTGAGGAGAGCACCCTTGAGGCTGATGTCGGAGAACATGTTGATGGTATGGAAGTTTGAAGAAGAGAGTGATGTGTAGCGAAGGTGTTGAAGAGATGAAGATGCTGGATGATTGAGAATCTTGTGTGCTGAGGTTGAGACCTTCTTATATGCATACCTCGATGCTTGCTGTGATTCACCTACTGCTCATCGCCCGAAGCCAAACACCATCACACGGGCGAGGCCCATGAATCAGAGACCATGGTGGATAATGTCCAAGAGCTGTACCATACCTCCATAAAAAGGTCATTGCTTTGGAGCCGGCCTTGCGACTACGCCCTGTAGTTACCATGATCATCCATGACTAGCATTTGGACAACTTTAAACCTGGTTTCAAGCTTCTGCAGGTGGAAGTCTTCAGATGCCCTGTAACGGGCAGGCGTGGGCCAAGAGAGTGTGTTCCTCGGCTTGAACTTTGAAGCTGAGGTTCGATCAAAGCTTTTAGGCGAAGGGTCGTCGATTAACGCCACACTTGGAATGTCGCTGTCGTTCCAGGAGCATCCTCCGCACAGCCGAATGATTGAAAGTCGCGCACACCTACACAATGTCAGGATTAACGACAACACTGCAAAACTCAAAGCCGAGACCCCTGCGCCGCTCAGGAAATTGAGTTACGTCCGGTTGCTAACATCCTTCTATTTCGTTCTTCCACAAAGGAAAATGATTTGCATCCCCATCGAATGATTGGTACAAGGCCTCAAGCCGCAGTCTGTATCGCTTAGGCACGTCAGTTACTCAGGTACTGAATCAGTGCAGACCGAGGCAGCAGAACAGCGAGACCGAGGGACGGAAAGGCATGGCATGGCAAAGCCTGTCAGTATGTTTCGAGTCGCGAGAAGGCTTGTTTCCGCTTTCGGCCACCTGCTTGTTCTGCCAGCAACCACAACAAATCCTACGTTTCATCTTTCTCTCCAAAAACTCTCCAAAGTAAATCGAGAACTTGATGCTGCGGCATCAATTGGCGATCATGCAAAGGAGAAAATATCCATGCATTTGACTTTGCGTATTGCCCAAAACGTGAGGCTTTTGCACGACTTTGCCCTGTGTTTTCTCCGGGTCATAGAAGTTTAGCCTTACGTGCGAAGAAGTAGAAACATCAATGCGCTACTCCGGGTCGGATCTGTATGCCTTTGGGGTGAGTGTGAATCCAATGATCCGAGTCATGGGTACAAGAAGCATGGAAGTATCCGGTTGCTTGGTTCATGATGATCTGCTTCTTCTGACATCGAGGAGTCCCAATCGCACAAAATTCGCTTGTCGATCTTAAACAGTTTGGCGGGTTAGCTGGCTATTGTTTCCATCGGCGAGGATGGCCTATCTGAGCAATTTGTAACAGGCGTGTGAAGGCTGTGATGATCGAAGTCTAGAAGCAAGATTGCAGGTACTACACAGCAAGTGTCATGGTTGCGCAAGGTCAAGTGATGGGTTGGTTGATGGTCAACAGCCACGTGCTCTCGGGAGTGTTGCGGGAAGGTGCGACCCATATTATCATCCTCAGCCACAAAGAAAGGACGACCTGTCATGCAGAATTCAGATAGATTGGATACAAGGTTGCAAAATAGACAATCCGAAATCGATTTGGCAAGCTGCAGCGACTAAATATAGTCGGCAATATGTTCATACAGCTCTACCAACGCATCCAGAAAGAGAGTCGCACTCGAATTTGTCCCCTGGCCACCTGTTGAACGTCTGTATCAATATTCACATTCGAGAGAGATAAACAGAGCGGTATGCTTTCCCCAGGTGCGGGTTCAGGAGGAAGTCAGGTACCGGTCTGCACCACGAAGACATGAGAGTCCAGGGAAGCAAGCCCCAAATTCTCAATCTGTTCGTAACTCAGCGGCAGAGCCAGATAGCTCTGTCAGGATGGATCCTACGAAGACCCAACTACTATGGATCATAATGAGCATATCATGCAGAGTTGAAATCACATTTTGGCTGAGCAATGTTATCGTCAATGTTGAAAATGCTTGTCCGAGGTATGACCCTGATGAGTAGCTCGGTAGCTGGACCCCCGCAGTTGAGCCGGAGTTTGTTTGTTGCAGCGGACGATTAAAAGTCCGAAGGAAGACGCGAAATGACGTCTGCAACGCGAATCTGTCCCGGGCGTGCTCTCTACGAGTAGAATCACCACGCAACCAATACTTCATTCGACGACAGGGAACGCACTCTTCGCAACTCTCTATCATCGTTCTACTACTAATGTTCCACTTCGTCAGTGGCCGACATCATCTGCTCAGCAATTTAACGACTTAAAAGTCAGGCGTCACGGCCAAGGTGCAAAAATCGATCGCACATGAAGAGCTAGACTCAATGTATGGGCGAGTAAGCCCAACGCGTGGTAAAGAGCTAGGAATACATAAAGTGGTCAGACCGGTACTCCTTGCCTAGGCACTAGAAGAAAGACCAGCAAGGAAGATTCAGTAGGCGGAACAGCCGCCTTCCAGACCTCGCCGGTCGTTGACGGCCATGTCAATCTTGTCAACTCATTGTTGTGAGTTATGATACAAGTAGTATCGCCCACTCATACTTAGTATCAATGATTTACAGGTCAACTCGACCATCATGTGCGCGCGTTAGGCTGGATTGACGAGCCATGCACGTGCAAGTGCAGCTGCGGCGACCACGCTCGGGGCATGAAAGTGCAAACATAATCCTCCGAGTCTTGCTTATCTTCTTGCAACAGCTTTCAACCAGACGCCCACGATGGTCGCGTTGTGTACAGCCATGCCCAGGACGGAAGTTCAAGCGATACAACAGGCTGGCGCGCCGCCTCGGTGGGAAACGTAGACCTTGGTGCTCACTCTTGACGACCATAGCTCATTCCCAGTCTTGTTATTGATGTGGAAGAGGGAAGGAAGCGGGAGTTTGTGCTAGCAACCCTTAGCGAAGACGGATCGAAAGCAGAATGAGGGAACAAATTGGCGGAGACTGTTCCGCGTGTGGTACACTTCCGATGGCTCCACGAGATCGAGACAGAAACCACTGGAGAATCGTCCGTTCACTCAACTGATCATGGCATCTCCTCGAACCTTGACGTCTTAGCTGCCTGTCCCATCTCTCACCCCAGATCTGGAACTGCCGTCCCCCAGGAAGGACCACAAACCCAGCCAAAACACGAGATGATTTATCGCGCGTGGTAGAACAACTATTCTTCTTCTGTCTTTCGAGGTAGGGCTGTCGTTCTTCTGATATGGACGGCTAGTCCTGAAACAGACACCAAGTAGGGTTGTCAAGATAGGGTTCAAGCTCGACGATGGCTTTCCGCCCCTGCCAAGTCCGCCATCATTCCGCTTGGCATCTAACAATTTATGTTGGAGTCTACAGACACTCATCGAGACGGGCTAACGACATGCACACCCAGTGCAAGTCTCCCAAGAACGGGAGGCGCGAATGTGTTCGATCACTGACGATGCTAGCTGCAAGAGCCTGAGACACCACCACATAGCCAGCCAGCATCAGATAGAACAAGACAATTCCCACATCACTTTAGGTCGACCGTCGACAATATCAGGACCAGGAAAATCGTCATGCATTCATTGCCAAGGTAGGCCTCAGCCTCTTTAGCGAACACGGGATCCAAGACCTCTGGACCACGCCACGAGCCATGTTCAAACCTCCTTCCTTCACTTACACACACGGCACATTTTCTCGTCACCGCAGGCCAAGCTCGCAACGAGCATCTGACCTCCTAAGTTTTGCTGTTTGCATAGCTGAAGTCTTGTATCGATGACATTTAGCTTTCAATTCCACCCCAACGACGTCCTGCACCGCATGTGAGAGTTTCTATGGCTTGGACATCGACCATATGCCATGCCTGGGCAATGAGCTAGAAACCAGAAGGGCAGAAGATGCAAAGTTATATAAACCCACGAAGGTCGTAGGTGGTGAACATTCAGATCTCAACTCTGCATCTTCATCGCTGCACGCTCATCGATATGCGATCTTTCTTCTTGCTTTCCACCGCTGCGGCGCTGGCCTTCGCCACTCCAGTGCCCCAGCAACTGGATCTCAGCATGGCCGATGCTATTCCTACACCTGAGAATGTCACCGTCCCTTCTGACGTCTCGTCACAGACTGTGGAGTTTGATATCGATGCCGCTCTGGAAGACGCAATCGTCGCAGTACTCACTGACGACAACACCATTGACGTCTCGGACAGCACCGCTGACCCGGTCAACGGTACTACTCCTATCCAAAAGCGTGCGGCTTGCTCCACTGTCGCACTTGGATCTGGACCTACTACAAGCCCCGATACTGCAGCCGATTTCTTGAAGCTCGCCAGCATCTCCACTGCCGCCAATGGCGCCAGCGCTCCGTCCGGCTACACCGAGTCTTTCAAGAACGTGAAGGCAGCTGCCAATGCTTATGGTATGTACCATCCAGTTTCCTAAAAATCAGGCAGTCACTGACAATATGAAGGTTATCTTGGATTTACCACGCTCACTTCTTACAACGTCCAATCCTGTGCCGATAAGTGCGACAAGATCAATGGCTGCAACTCCATCAACATCTATTTCGAGAGAGATCCTCAGACCGACCCAGGCAACGCCGAGTGCAAGAACAACAACCCCGCCAGCACTACAAACATAAAGTGCATTTTTTGGGGTGGTCCTGTTACCACAGAGAACTCGGTCAACGCTGGTCAATGGCGCAGCAAGTTTCAAGTCGTCATCGCTGGTGCCAATGGCTATGTGAAGAATAGTATCGCCACTCCCACAGGATACTCTTCATCAGCGTATTACGGAGCTGCCTCCATCGACGCTCCGAAGGACTGCAACGGACAAAGCACTTTCATCACCTCGAAGGTCTTTACAGGCTCTCCTTTTGACGCTAGACTCTGCGCTGCTGCCTGCGATGCTCAGAACATCGACCATGCCAAAACAGGTGCACAACAATGCCGCTACTTCAACACCTATATTCTGTCTCGTAACAACGTTGCTCTCGGCCAATACTGTAACCTCTTTACTCAAGCTTGGACTGCTTCTCAGGCCACTTACAAGGGCATCACCAGCGGCGCAAACAAGTACACCATTTCTTACAGTTTTGGTGTCTCCGCTTCGTCCGATGCTGGCAACTGTAACAAGGAATCTTCTCCGCCAACCAGTGATACTGGCAAGCCGCCTGTGACTGGCCCATCGACTGGTGCTGATGGGTTCATCAACTGGAAGACCTTCAAGGCCAATGGCGTCAACCTGGGTAGCTGGTTGGAGAAGGAAAAGAACCATGGTGAGTTTATGCTCCTCACATTCGATTATTCGAGACATGTGCTAATGACGACTTCAAGACACATTCTGGTGGAACAGTATCAACGATGACCCTTCGATCATGGACGAATGGAGCTTGTGTGCCTCACTTGGTGCTCAGTGCGGACCTGTTTTCGAGGCTCGCTACGGATCGTACGTTACCAAAGCTGATATTGACAAGTTGGGAGCCGTCGGTGTCAACACCTTGAGAATTCCAACCACATATGCCGCCTGGGTCAAGGTACCCGGATCTCAGTTATACTCTGGTCAACAGAAAACATACCTCAAGGCAATCACAGATTATGCTATCAAGACCTACGGCATGCACGTCATCATTGGACTGCACTCGTAAGTCTCCTCAAGATGAGGGTAGCCAATAGAAACCTCGCTCACACTAGAATCAGTCTTCCTGGCGGCATCAACAACCTCGACATTGGCGAAGCCTTCTTCCACAAAGAATGGTTTTACAACGAGACCAATCTTGCCTACTCCTACCAAGCTATCGATGGCATTCTCGACTTCATCAAAGCCTCAGGAAATCTCACCGCATGGACAATCGCCCCTATCAACGAGGCCGGCGATGATCTCTCCAAATTCGGTGGCCCCAACACTCTTTCGACCGCGGCAGCCGACTGGACAGGCAAGTACCTCAACGGATGCCTTGATCACATCTCCAAGCTCGACAAACGCATCCCCATGATGGTCCAAGATAGTTTCATGACACCCGGCGCGTGGTACAAATACTTTGACGCCTCTGCCAACGTCGTCATCGACACCCACGTCTACTTCTTCGCCGTCGCCGGTGCCTACTCCCAATACACACCCGGCGCTGTATGCGGACAGGCCAAGTGGATCTCCAACTTTGACAAATTCCCCAACTTTGTTGGCGAGTGGTCGTTGCAAATTCGCTTCAACAACACCTTTTCTGACCGTGAGAACAACTTTAACGTACAGAGGTTTGCTTTTGACAAGTATGCTTCTGGCGGCGCTTTCTGGAATGTACATTCGCACAGTGCTGCGGCTGTCAGTGGAGAGGGCACGCAGAGAGATTATTGGTCGTATGTTGATCTGATTGATCAGGGAGTCGTAAAGACTATTGATACTTCTTATGCAGGTTGTGATGCTCTCTGAGCAGATTTCAATGGACTAGGAAGTTGGAGCTGTTAATTGATAGACGAATCGTCGAGCCTGGCCCCAAGTTAAAACGGACATCTCTAGTGGAAACGACATCACGCGTTGCATAGTCTTTATGATAATTGAGTAATATGCTTGCTTGTTAATCATCCGTCTTCGCCCATGTTCTCACGACGTCTCAAGTTCTCCAAATCAAGCCTATGTGGGTCAACGATTGCAATTCATGGTCTGCTTACATCACTAGGAAGAGCCAACAACTTGCACAATCCAGTCCACAGCTGGCTTGATGACGTTGAGATGAACATCATCACCGACTTTGGCGCCCATATCAAAGGCATGATCAACTCCTGGCACAATGTGCTCTTTGTGAGGTATACCCTGCTTCTCCAAGGCTGCTGCAAAGTCTGTGACATGACAAGTCTCGAACAATCCATCTTGAGCGCCTGTATACTGGTATACTGGCGGATACTCAATCGTTTCACACAACTGAAGTGGAGCTGCCACAAAGTATCAATTAAGCCTTGTTGCAGAAGAGAAAACACAGGAGGAGGTACGGAAGTTCACATACAGATCTGATCGATTTCCTCCTTCGTAGCGCTGCCAGCCTGAGGGAATGCTAAAAGGCGTTTTCCATCTTGCTCTGTTTGAGTGAGACCATGAAGGAGAAGATCTACCACGGTTTCCGATCTAAACATGTAGATGCCCATTTTGGTGCGGGGGCTCAGCCATTCTGCAGCTGATGTCGGTCTTGGTGTGTTTGAAGGCGGGCAGTCATAATTAGTGATTTCTTTCAGTGTTTCCGGACTCGGACAAGGGATTTTGAGAGATGCTAGTGGGCCTGTGGTAGTTGTACGACGAGGCAGCCGATGCATGTTTGTTGGTCCGTAGATTGCGAGGATGGCGGAAGGTTTGGTTTTCCAGAGTTTAGGCTGCGAACGTATCAGCACTGTTTGTTTTCTGCGGGTCAGAACATGGTTATCTTACAGTTAACAAGGCCAGAAGAGCGCCTGCTGATCCGCCGACCACGACTACCTGCTCTGTCTGAACATCGAAGCCGTGGTCCTTGAGCTTCGACGGCATCTCAGTTTTGATCCAAGTCTCGACATCACGAATATCTTCGAGCTGGCCGTTGACGAAACTGGATTCTGGCGCTAAGCGGTAGTCTGTCGAAACAACTACAAATTCATGCGAGAGGAATTCTTCAAACACCGGTCGACTGAATTCTTGACGATTGCCTCCTATCCAAGCACCTCCGTGAACGAACAACATAATCGGCGATGGAATGTTGCGAGCTCCATATCTTTTGCTTGGTAAGAATACGTCAAGGTTAATGATTGTGTTTTCAACCTGCTTGTAAGTATATGTCAAGGAAGGCTCCATAGGCGGTTTCTTGCGATCATCGTCCATTGTAAGTTTTGTGATCTGTCACAGGTTGAGAGTCAAGACTATACTACGAGAATGTATTTGACTCAAGAGCTCAGGGTTTCTGACTATGTTATAGGTGCAAGTGAGTATGTTCGGGACTATGGAGTGGTCCCGAGTTCCGCGCCGAACCGAACCGAGTTCATTCTGCGATCCCGGTCATCAGGCTCCTAAACGATTGCGTTCCTACGATCTCTTGCATTATAGTACACCTCGATTGCGCTAAAGAACTGCTCGACTCTACGGTCGCGGCCATGGCGTTCGATACTTGGGGGTCAAAGGTAGCTCGAAATCCCAAGGCATTGATTGTACTTCGCACGCTTCGGTTGACCTTCGGCTTTCGAATCTCGAAGGGGTTTCCGCGTTGTCATTCATCACATCGACAACAGCCTCAATTTTTCCTTACCTTCCCAGAGCTCCTAATCACGACGATCTCGACTGACTCGAAGAAGGGCCAATACGAAGTGATCAGACTGTGCAGTCACAAGTGAACGCGACGCGACGCGACCGACTGCCGACGATGACTGGTTGAATCCACTTTCTGGCCTCCCACGTTCCACATCACAACTTGCGTTAGGAGATCAAATTCTAGTATCTCAATTTGAAAATGCCGAGAGCTGCGCCCCCCGAGTGTAAGATGACGAGGTCCAGAACTTACTTCTACGCTAACATTTCATTCAGCATGGTAGAAATTTGCCTGCTACATATGTTGAAAGCGGCTAATCATCAGCGTAGTTTGACGTGCCGTCGTCGTAAAGTCAAGTGTAGGTCAAGCAAAGTCGGCTTTCGAGATATTTGCTGTCGTTGACCCATAGTCTTAAGGTGATGGCGTCCTCCCGACCTGTCGGATATGTGCACAACGTCAAGAACAGTGCGACAGGCCAGAAGCGAAGTCAAAATTCGTGTTGTACACTCCGAACTCTTCTCTCAGCAGATCTCATCCACCGGAAATTCACCATTCGAATCCAGTCGAGCGACATTCACATTCTGCCGCCCAGGGCACGAGCAATGTTGAACACAACAATCTTCAAGTCCCGGATCCGATCAATCCCCGTACGGACCTAGGCAATCAGGTTGTAGCTGGTCTCTTGCACCACTATATCGAGCATTTGGCAGCTTGGTACGATCTTTGCGAGCGTGACCGCCCATTTGAATTATTGGTCCCCATCAGAGCACTCGATTTGCCTGTTTTATTCAATGCTATCATAGCTTTCTCAGCTCAGCACATGACACTTTCGGATTCGCGATACGAGGTCATCAGCACTATTTATCACAGTGCCTGCATACATGGACTTCTCAGCGGCTTAAGCGATTTCGATCCAGGTTTGCAGGAAGACTATCTCGTCGCAGCTTGCCTTCTACGCTCTTTCGAAATTCTGAAAGGTAGGTCTTCTTACGCTGCAGTCTTCACGCAAGCCTGACCGTTCACAGCGGATTCGAGACAAGAGCAGCGTCACCTTCTTGGAGCCTATCGTTTCTCCTCAACAGAGGAGATTGACATGATTTCTGCAGGCTTACTTCAAGCAGGGGCCTGGAACTATCTACGAGAAGAGATTACGGTTGCGCTGGAATGTCGAAGGCCTGTCAGACTCACCATCAATCTTGACATCAGAACTGTGGGCCCCCAACCCGAGAGTATGCACGCCAATACCATTACTTACATATTGGCTCGAGTCATAAACTACTGCTTTAATCGTGGCAGTACGAACCAGCCAGAGGACTTTAACCACGACGAATGGACGAGCCTGAAGGGTGATCTTACCTACTGGAAAGAAGGTCTTCCAACCTCGTACGAACCTTACTCAAGGGCATCGAAAGAAGGCAATGTCTTTCCTTCTGCATGGTATCTAAGACCATGGCACAGTAAGCTTGACAGTTCTTTTGGTAGACAAGCTGCTGAAGCAAACACAGTTGCAGCTGCAGAATATTATTTGACAGCCCAGACACTTCTACTCCTACACAATTGCGATACTGTCCTGGACGTCAAAAACGTGGAAGGACTTTGCGGTATAGCATACACCAACGAAAGCAAAGCAGCAAGAGTCAATGCCTTTGGGCCTATGGCCTTTTGTAAGTCTTCATTACTTTCAGAGTGTACCAAGATACTTATTTTTTAGGTGGGAGATACTTAACAGATCCAAAGCAACGTGAAGGCCTCAAGCAATTACTGCTAACCAGTAGCCTAGAAGTTGGATGGCCTGTTCACCGGATACTGGAGGATCTGGAAACCTTCTGGCACCGCTGATCAGGTTGGAGCGGTGTTTCGGTGATGCTTGCCGGATTGGGTTAGTGTAGGCGAAGTCTCCGCCTTTTCCGCTCACCGAGCCCGCATCCTTGTTCTCGCCAACGACACCCTTTGGAGCTAGTGTCGGCGAAGTTATGTACAGATTCGACCATGGAGATGGCTTATAATGAGCCCTCAATGGTTATAAAGGCCATGTCTCGTCCTACATTTGATTTCGACACATCAATTTGACCCGTACCAAATCCCCTTCCTCACGTTCTCAGCGATGATGTTCCTCAGACATGTTGCGAGGGTAAGACCTTCGGCTACCTCTCGCTACATCTCACTCGGAATTCATGGCAAGCCAATTCGCAATCTGTCTTCCATGCCTGTCACCGTCCCTGTGACAGGCGAAGAAGTGGCTGCCAAGAAGCTGGGTTGGCGTAATCTCGAGTTGGCAACACGAGCACTACATCGCGATGGTCTTGTCGTATTGCAGGACACCATTGCACACTCCAGGCTCGACGCTTTGAGTAAGACCATGGTCCAGGATGCACTCAAGCTCCAAGCCCAAGGGGACGCTGGACCATTCAATTACAACATAGGGTCTGTGGTAACATATTGTCTAGCTTGAACACGCTGACAATGAAGCAGAAATATACAGCAAGACCCACCAATGATCAAGTCCCATTTCGACCCATCCATCTTCCTCAACCCTTTGGCTACCCAAGTCACCACTTCCGTGCTTGGCCCAAAACCACGCTTGACGTTTATGTCAGGCAACAGCGCACTCCCTCCTGCGCCTGGAGTTGAACCACAATCTCAACCGGTTCACACAGATGCCGACTTTGACCATCCCGAGTCACCATTCGCTCTCGTTGTCAATGTACCCCTTATCGACATGGACATCCACAATGGCAGTACAGAGGTCTGGCTCGGCACCCACAACACCACTTCCCTAGCTGCTCAGGAAGGCAAGCAAGGTGATAGAGCTAGTGGTCGCATCGCGAAGGACTTGCTTGAGGAGCGAAGACAACAGAGACCGCCATCACAGCCACTAGTACGCAAAGGCTCGATTGTGATAAGAGATTTCAGGTTATGGCATGCTGGAAAGCCCAACTTCAGCAACGACATCAGATGATACATTTTGCGCCTTGGTATAGGTCAGTCAACTCACTACATGTGATGATGACACAATGACTTGCTAACGACCTTTGCAGAAACACGATGAAGGTCGAGTGCTCGGAGGATCTGGAAGCTGTGCTTGATCGTGATGGAAGTGGCTTGCAAATCCAGAAGACTTTGGTATCTGAGCAGACGATCTTGGACGAGTATCTCAATCGCGGATATGGTAATTCGTATAACTTCGATCAGGAGTCACGCCTTGAGAATTTCTGAGAGCTCGGCAACTGTGTTCGAAAGAAGTCTTGCAATCATCGAAATACTAAGTAGATATGATTATATGATACTAAGCCGGTGCTTCTATACCTGCATGTTTGATAGAGCTGAGAAGAGCAACCATGAACTTGTTCCTGCGAGACGCACGTAATGATTCGTTTGAGAAATTTGACTGTGGAGATGTGTTAGCAGTGCTTCAGACAGTGGAAGAACAAATATGCTTACCTTGTGTCTAATCTCAATCATGAGATCCAGATGACTGAGGTTGCCAACACCGACAACCTCGACGTCAAGACCCGGTTGGTAATCCCTAGCATTCTCCGGAGATCTGACAAACTCTTCAAGATCATTGCGCAGAGCGACAATTTCTGCGGAAGTAGTGTTGGCAGATACTCCGAGAGTGATGCGTTCCTTCATTGCCTTGCTTCGGGATACGTTCTCAATCCAGTGTCCATTAGCGACGATGTGTGAGATCTGTACAGTCTTGTCATTGTCGACGCGGCGGAACACACTGTACATCAATGAGATGTGCTCAACAATAAGCTCAGTCTTGTCAATGTCGACTCTGTCGCCAACATCGTAAGGGTGCTTGACAAAAAGGAAGATGCAGCAACCAAGAAACTCGGTAACGGTACCACCAATAGCGAAAGCCAGACCAGTAAGTACAGACCAAAGTTGAGCGGTCTTCGTAGCCAAAGTCTTGCTGAAGAAAGCGGCATAGATAAAGGCGATAGCGACGAAGACGACGACGACAAGCATGCGGTCGAGCACCTCGATGGCTTGACTGATGTCGTGCATACTTGAAGCTCTGTTCTTACGTTCTTGTCCGACTTCCATTACTAGCATGATCATTTCATCCAGGCTGACATCGCCATTGCAGTCTTTGTCAAGAGCGTTGAAGATCTCGTCTGCTTCTTCGGCTTGAGCGGGCCCAAGAACGTCGCGGATGTCTTGTACAAGAAGCACATCTTTGCCTTCGGGTACAGAGCTAAGCCAAAGGCGACGCGCCAGTGCCTTGGACGCACGACGAGTCTCCAGGGCGCCGATGACGATGGAATGGGCGGAGTTTGGGTTGAAGATGGCTTTTCCTGAGATTTCCGAAGCGATGTTACCGAATGCCGACGTGACCTTATCTCTGGCACGGCCGATATCGTTGATGACAGTGGTACGGATACCAGCTTGACCGAGCTTTTTCTTGATGCCCGAGGTGTCAGGGTCGAAGATGTCATAGTCCAAGTCCGCGAACTCGCGTGAGAAAGGTGGAGAAAGCTGTCGAGAAGCATCGTACATAATGTCCAAGATAGAGATCAACCTCTTCGAATCTTTGATCTTTCTGTCGTATTGCTTACGATGATAGTTGATACTGATGAGCTGGACGAAAAACTTCTCGGCTAAAAAGACAGCAGCGACCGCGATGGTAGCAAGACAAACCGTATGAAGTGTTTGTACCCACTTGTCGCCGCAATGACCATGATCGAAGGAACAGATAACAGGAACAGTTGCCCAATTTGCGATTGAGGCGAAGAACAAGCTAAGAGGAATCTCAAGAGCCATCAGTACCAGGGAGTACTTTCGGATACCGGTGCTGATTAGTCCACAAGCTGCTTGAAAGACAAGAGGCAGTGCTTTGGCCAGTAGCTTGCAGATCCATAAGCCAACCCAGACTATCTCTAACCAGATGAAGAGGCCGAGAAGACGTATGTTCCCAGCTCTTGCATCCTTGTACACGGTATCGAAAAGAGCGAGAGGGATGACCAGAAGTGTTGCGACTGGCAACACGTAAAGCGCATATCGTGTGATGATTGAGAAGCCGTGAACCTTCTTGATCAAGTCGCCAATCTGCGTGAGAGTGTCATCGCTGGTGTCTGAATACGAATTCGGTTGCTCGGGTTGGCCCAAAGACGACGTCGTTCTTCGGCGTCCTTGGAGTTGGATTGTCGGACGCGGCTTGGGTGAGTCGGGTGATTCGATAGCAGTAGCAGTGACAATTATGTCGGTCTTGAACATGTGGTCCACAGACCCGTAAGTAGGGATCTCGATCGGTATGATTGCTTCGTCGCTCGCCATTGTGAGTGAGTAGCAAGGGCCAGGCTGGAAAAAGTGTCTGAGATTGAGGAAACAACCGGTTGCCGAATTATGAAGGAAAGAGGTAGGGAAGAGCTGTATGATAGGCAGCTGGAGATGGGAGAAGACTAGGGCAATGTATATATGATCAACACCTTCAGACGAACCTTTGAAATTGAGCGCTGAACTCACCATTTGCCTATTGGTCGCAATTCTTCCAGGACAACACGCGTAGCTGCTCCTTCTGGAATACTAAATGATCTAGACACGGCATTTGCGAAGACCTTTGTCCCATTCTGAGCTGAATGTCTTCCTTTACAGGCTTGTCTTTGTGGTTGATGCTCACAGCGCCTTTAATATGCAGCAAAGTGTGGTAAGTATGCCATCCTAAAGCAAGTATCTCAGCTAGAGCTGGACACACGTGCTTTAGATGCAAGACGATCGCTCCGCAAAGTATAAACCTCAGGTCGTGTGTCTTCCCGTTTTGTCGGCTGCAGCACGCTGTGTCGGTACGTACCAATCGGAATCGGGCTGTTGCTTACAATATTGGGCTCGGCCGTACACTCCGCTAGAGATTCAGAAGGTTCAACCTCAGGTGTGTTCGTTACAGATAGCCGAAGTATGTGGAAGAGCAGGTTTGATGCAAGAAGTCAGGCAGAACTGGTCGCGATGATATCAGCCACCCTTCCGTTGGTTCGGCATCACCGATTGAGTCGGAGTCGACAGGGAGATGCGTATGTGTTTGCTTCGGGCATAGGTGGGCAGAAGCTGCGCTACGGCATCTATGTGGCATATGATTCGATACGCGCATTATTTGGTTGCTACTCCTCGCGGTCTGTCGCGTCTCCAATTGGTCAAGAAAAGATCTTTGGGTTGAGCAATCACAGCCCGCAGTGTTTGTTAATGTCCATTTTCGCGCAGACTTCATCTTGTTCTGTGCGCCATCCATGCAAGATTGAAGTTTGCTTCAGAAGTAGGTGAACGTCGAGATCTCAAGGTGGGGAACCGAGCGCGACTCTCATGCAAGAGCTACCGAGCTTTCTTCGAGAACATCATTGCGTGCGAAGCGCACGCCAAGAGCATGCCTCCATCCTCATCAGCTATGTGTGTAATCAACTGCTAAGTCTGACTGCTTCCCTGTTGCACTATACATCAGACATACTTGAGTTGAAGACTTCCAGACTCAATTCCGTCATTTTGAATGTGGGACGGAAGAGTGGGCGATGGATACAGACGCGCTTGGCAGCCAGACATCTACGTTCGTTAACGTCTCCGCACGCGTTTACAGTTCTTTCCCTTCGTTTCAGCTTCTTGCTTTCCTTGACATAGCTGAACGACTTCCATGCATGATGTGAATGTCAGCAAGGCGGCACGCTCGGTCTGGCCGAGAATGTTGTTCATACATCCAAAGCAAGTTGTGAGATCCGCACCTCAAATCTACAATCATGCTTCGAGAATCAGAATTCCAGCACACCCTCACATCGCATGAGAGCGAGTCATATGCGCGCTTGAACCTTTCTTCAGCTGGACCAGGACTTGGAGGACAACATCGTACCAGGATTTCGTAGCGACAGACTTGGGAAAATGTCTCGTGCTAGTCAAGCTCCCTCCAAGTGCAGCAGCGATCGTCTGTCTGCTGCCTTTCAATCATATATATTTGGGACCCTCACTCAACGAACGAAGGCCCCCCCATCATCGAATCACTTCTCCATCATGCAGACCGGAAAGCAAGCACCATACACCCATACAGTATCGGTTGAGAGTGAAGAACGAGCATTTCCCGACCCCCAATGGAAAACTGGCGTCCGGGCTAGGTTCCCATGGATGGGCTTCACGGCTCTGTTCACGGTCCTCATCTGTGCGGTCAGCGCAGTAGTGGTACTGCTTGTCTCTGATGGGAAATCTCAGCTCCATTGGCATGAAAAGATTGCACCGAATGTTCTCCTCTCAGGTTTCAACAGCATCGCAAATATCTGCTTTGGAGTCGCCATTGGCAACGGAGTCGCCATTACATGGTGGAGACAAGCGCTCAAAGGTGCCACCATCAAGGATCTCCATCGTTCCTGGACATTCAGCTCAAGCATCAAGGATATTGTGCTTGGTGGCAAATACTTCAATTTCATTGCTTTAGCTGCTCTTGCTGCAAAGCTGACCATCATCGACAGTATGCTCCTTCAGAGGGCTACTACCACTGTGATCAGTCAAGATCCTGGTCACAACGTTACCGTCCAATCATATCACAACAACACAATGCCATTGACTGGAGTCTTTGGCGACAGATCTGCCGAAATCACCTATCTCAACACCTGGTTCAATCAAGATGCTGAAACATGGTACCGGACCGGTGGAGTTTTCCAAAACTCTTATACCAGGTGCAATGGTACCTGCCTTTTCGATATTGAGGGCACTGGCTTTGAGATTGATTGCAACACCGAAGAATTACCAATGGACTATGGTGCAGCTGCCATTCAAGATGTTGACCAATTAGTGCACGGAATCATCAACGAAACAGTCGACTACACCATGCTGAACATTGCTTTTGAGCCTGTGTATGGCTTAACAGGCATCGATGGGGACTATTCAAGGATCATCATGAACATAACATCGACAACCGCCAATCAAGCAGAAAACACCACCTCCGGTTCCGCATGTCCAGGCACCATCACCCAACACAGCTGCGTCCTAAGACCAGCGATAATTCGCTACCCCGTCACGATTGAAGACAACACTCAAAATAGCGTCAAGAACCCCGCCACCAATGCCGTCAGCAACCTTTATCTCGGTTACAACTCCACTTCCTTTGGTGGACAAGTTTCGAGTGGGGGCTCGTTGGAGTATAACGCGACTCGGAAACAGCAGGATGATTTTGTCGTGATGGGCTATAAGGATGTCCTTGAGGACCGTCTCCGCACTGGCGATCAAAGCAGTGTGATCGGAGGCGTCGCAAAAGCGCTCAATCACTACTTGGCTGGAAGCAGCTCCATGTACTTTGGAGGAGCAATCGGATTCGTCCTAACACAGAACGGATCGGCGGAGGGCAGATGGAACAAGATGGCTGGCACATTCGCTGGATGCGACTTCCAATACGAGGACCCCTTGAACTTTGTTGTTCAGCAGATTAACTCGATGATGTTCACCCTGGCTGTTGATCCATGGGTCATGAATGGCGAGAACAACAACTACACCACCGGTATTACGAACTTTACAGCCATCCAATACGGAACAAGCATACACTACAAGACCCACAGAGCCTACATGTACGGAGCAGTAGCCTCTATGATCGTCTGTATTCTCTGTGTTCTGCCAAGTTACTACGGCTACTGGCAACTTGGGCGCGACGTTACTCTTGGACCATTTGAGATTGCCAACGCTTTCCGTGCCCCTGTTCTGGATCATCCCGCGGTCGCTAATGCCGGAGTCAAAGATTTGATCAGAGAAGTTGGCCAAAAAAAAGTCAAGTACGGAGAGATGGTTCATAACGAGGCTCCAGGCCGTTTGGCCATCGCAGAGCCGGATGCCGTAAGAAGAGTCCATCCAAGGATCAATGACAGAAGATGGTGAACGCAGAAGAGAGGTCAAGTGGCTATGAGGAGAGTCACTCGGTCAGGCTAGCGCTCGCAACTATTCTCAGTTCAGTCGGTGAAAGCTGTCTTCAACTTCGGAGTTGCTCCTGTATAGTTTCCAATATACTGTCCCTCGCAGTCATACATCTGTGCGTGCTCACCGCGAGACAAGTGGCACAATCCAACACATCATTCTCACGCCTTCGTATGTAGATGATCGCGGTGTTCGGATACTGCCTCTACTCCCTTCCGTGAAGAAATCGGGCTGAAAATATCGTCAACTTCTGCCGCACTTACGCTCCAAGATGTTCGCACCTTCTTGTCATTCCGAGGTCACAACATCAGCAGTGATTACGATTTCCAGGGATTCGATGGTCGTCGGCTTTTCGAGGTGTGATATTGTGGCGGAATAGCGGGTGGTCTCATCCAATCACGATCAAATGGCAGCGTACTAGTTCTACCAATCAGAGGAAACGCTCGAGAATCCTTCAGGCAGCCATTATCAACCGGACAGCCAACTTTGATCACATCACAAGCATAAATCATGACCCACCTCTGCTCCTGTTGTATCATCATCCACCAATTTCAACAGCCCTAGAGAAAGAGTCACACAAACACATTCCGTGGAATCGACCACTATGAAAGGGAAAACGAACGTCTACTGATGTCTTCAGGGTTTCATCATGGCCATGCAAGCCCAACCCGACCTAAGCAAGATGTGCCTCGAAGCCGAAACATACACGTCAACCGGACAACTCTCCAAAGCGGAAGAACTTTACAAGCGCATGATCGACATCACCCAGCATCATGAGGGCATAGAAGCTACCTCTCGAGAGCTTTACAATCTTTCCGCTGCTCTGATCAACCAGGAGAAATACAAAGAAGCGGAAGTTACGCTGAGAGACTTGCTCGTTCAGCTCACGGGCCGGCTTGTTGATGGCAACTCCGACCATTTTCTTGAACAAGAGGCTGGTGCCGTTGGTCTTCTTTGTCGTGCGTTGAAAGGGCAGGGCAAATCAGAAGAGGCAGAGATGCTGGAGAAGAATGCTGCTGATCAGCAAAAGCAACTGCAAGCTCGCGGTAACGCCTACGGGCTCTCACAATTGTAGACGACTATTGGCTCAAGCACGCTGGAGAGTCATGGGGTTCTTCACATGTGGTCCTGTTTGAAGATCTTTCTTTCTATTCTGACAGTACTTGCACTTATGATACGGATACAGCATTCCGAAACCCATCTCTATGCTCTCAAAATGCCCACTTTTGTCTCTAGGAACGTTTAGACATCATCACAAAACACGATAAACCGGGTGAAAAAAATGCTAACACGATCAATTTGGCCGAAAACGAACTCAACGAGCTTAAACTTCCGATTCAATCTAGAAAGGTTATGCAGACTTATGAGATGTGTTTCTCGAAGCTTTATACGGTACGCAACTAATACAAGTTGGCTGCTTATAAGAACAGTGAGGCACCGACTGAAAGCATCCCAACAACGCCCGCTGCTGCTGTAGTCTTACTAGGCTCTTTGGCCGAAGGATAGGTCTTGCACAGATATCGTGCCAGCTGACTAGCAAGCATATGCTCCCTGAAATGTTGATCCACTCCACCGGCAATGTAGATGGTATGATTGGCGTGAGTACCTCCGTGGTTCACGCCCCAGCAGAGACGCTCACCTACGACCTCGTCCTCCTTCTTTCCAGTCTTGCTTCCCTGCTTAGGCCATTCGCGAGACGTCTCGTACAAAGCGTCCCATTGAAATTTGCTGAACATCTTGCCATCACTGGTGTCCTTCCACACAAATTTGCGATGGCCGTAGGAAAATCTTCTGGGTGACCAGTTCTTTGACTTTGAGGCTCGGTCGGGCAACTCCAGACACATGCCTACCCTCGGGTTTTGTAGCTTCAACCAGTATGCACCTCCACCAGGCACTCTGTTGATGGTGACAGTGACGGCACCTGCAGCAGGTAAGAACTCTCCTGCACGTCGAAGAACAGCTTCAGTGATTGGCGCATCGTCCATCCATATCGCTTGCATAGCATACAATGTGTTAGTGTCGGTTGAGTCTTTGACAAACATCCAGTGAGAGCGCTGACCGAGCATGAGAAGCTCCGAATCATGCGAAATTCTGTATGCAGTTGGTGGAAGCGATGGGTTTAGCGTGGATGCGAACTTTGGTACGTTTTCTGGGAAAAGAATTCTGATGTTCTCGGGAGCAGTACTGTTGTACGCCTTGAGATCCACGTCGCGAGGCTTTGCATTTTCCCATTCGCAGATGGTTTTTTGGTCCTGGTCAAACGATCAGCTTCGCCACGGGTCAGGTGTACGCATGATCAACGATAACATGACAATAGAATCATCGAAGCAAATTTGCACGAATCAAGGAGGTACTCACCATACTCAGAACATGGTCTGTCGATCTGCCATTGGCCTTGAGCTCAGCGTCCGCACTAAGTACGGTCGGTGGCATAAGAACTCCTGCGAACCGCGGACTTGTCAAAGCCGCTTTCTCGAGTATAAATTTCCTTTCTCGGAGCACATCGAGCTGTCGCTCGAACATCTTTCGATGTGCCTTGAGCATGTTCTTCTTGATCGTGGGCATAAGCTTCTCGAGCAACTCGATAGAAGCTTGATGAGCTACGATTGCCTGGTCGAATTTCCCGTGATACTCCAGGACGAAACCGTGTACAACGACAGTGTATATCTTCGTCATGCTTTTTGCTATAGCGGAACTCATCGCGAGAAAGGTTCAGATGGTATACCGTAAATGACAGCGTAGATATGAGAAGACAAGTAGATAGACAGATTGGTCGATATGATTTGTGATGGGTGGATTGCGAGATCGTGAAGGGAGAGTCGAAGGTAAATACACGACTCTCTGGCACACGCTTATCTGCCTGATCCTACGGCCTCAAGCATTGTCCCAGCTCCGATTCCCAGTGCCACCCATACAGGCGTCTGAGATCACAAGGAAGACACACATCAATACCACTTCAGTCGTAGTATGGATGCCTGCCCGGTATACCAAGCGCTGTCAGTTCGTGTAGGATCAGCTAGCTAAGCCTCTAGTCGCTGGGCAAGGTATGGTTTCGGAGCTTGTAGCCGACGAACTTGCGTTCTTTGTGGGGAGACGAGCGACCGAGATGAGACGACGAATTAGTGTGTATAGCACTGCCCATGGCTGTTGTGCCTTGTCGAAACACTGCCTGTTTCTGCTGGAATTGGCAATGGCTGTGCTTCTGCAGGATGATCGACATCACTCACTCGGGGTCGCCGGATCGACGCATACTTTATTTTTGATGGATGCTGTTCCCAGACAAGTTGGCGCGACATTTCAGAGATGGCCTGAGCTGTCAAAAGGCACAGGTCCGTCGCAGCAGGTCGTTTCGTTGGAGTTTTTCTTCCAGAGAGTACGTGTAAATCAGTGGAGAGCGCGGGACGTGCTAGAAGTCATCCCATGGAATTTTGTCCCTTTGTAATGTTGGGAAGCTTGTGTTCAGATATTCTCGTAATGGGAAGCTTGCATTTGGTACAATTCAGGGTCTACGTTCCTGCTTCGGATCAGGGCACATGCCGCGAGGATAAGATCGTAGAAGGGGAGGGACAAGCGAGCGGGCAGAATAATCGCGCTCTTGCAGACGCGTCGCTGTGCTCAAATCTGCGCATCGTGCTGCAAACGCGAAGGAGAAAACCGACACGCAGCGTCAAAAGCCGCCTACTTCCCGCGACCTGTTCCTTCCACCTCTTAGGCTCTTCCACTGACATCCTTGATCGGCCTTCCAATCAGCACGCTCGTTATCAGGTACTTCACTGGGAAGATTCGATCATGCCGCCTCGATAGTCCTGGGACTGGTCATTCGTCACATCTGACTCAAGTATTCATGCGTCCCGCTCCCCTGAACACAGGCAGAGACCCGGCGGACGGGATTATGGAAATCGAATGTAGCGGAAAGTAACACATCATACCTGTGAATTAGAGCCACAGAGCTCTGCGTTTTCCACGTACGTCAGTATGTGGATACGTGAGCGGCGAAGTTGAATATCAGGAGAAGCGACCTCACGATGATCATCCTCGCCCGAGAATTGGACCAGGAGATTGAATTTTCAGTGTCTCCAGTTTAGGACCTTCCGACTTGTCAATCATTCAGGCGCTACATCAACCAGCTGTCGCTTGAGCGCGTGAGTCCTGGTTGAATGACTACTTATTAGCTCCCCCTCCGTGACTGCGCATGGATATCTTGCAGTCCTTACTCTGATTCAGCAGCGGATAGTTCAAACACGCCCCTAACTCTACGCCATCTACACTACACGAGCATGAAGACTTTTTTGACGATGATGGCCAGAACACTTCTCCGCGCAGACGATACAATCGCCTTCGCGGAGATGACATCTTCTGGATTTGAGTGTACTGAGCCACCTACGGAAGGATACCGTGATTTTTCCAGGAGTTAAATGACGCTGCTGTAAGCATTGCAAGACCAGAACATCTCACTTTCGATTGAATCGAAGTCTAGGAGCTCAACCTGTCCAGCTATGAATCTGTCAAGGCTTTCGGCAAGCGACCCGTCATCACCGTGCCATATTAGCCTATCAGCTGCAGTGGAAGCTTCAAGGTCCAAGTGGTGTAAGCGCCACGAGATGACGATTTACACAGAGTGATGCTGAATTGAGATGCACTGCACATTCCGATGGGATGACTTTTCCTTCTGAATCTGGTATCTTTGTCGCTCGGTGGCAGAACTTCTTCCAAAGTGGGGAGGAAACTGGTCTGACCTTAATGGTTACAGCCCGATACATCGGTGAAGTGGTGAGTTTGTTTGCTGCAATGCCTCCTTGTTACGCTGCATCTTACTGTCCTACGAGATACTGCATTAGTGCAGTGCACTTTGATACTAGTGCTTAGTGTGTTTTCCGAGGGTCAAGATCGTTTAGGCAAGATTGTTTGGGTAGAAACACCCACCAGAACGATCAGATAATGTGCACGAAACATGATCGTAGACCTGAATCCACACCCCAAGAACTATAAGGCAGCGCAGTTTCACCTTCCCGATCGCCTTGATTCTCAAAAACAAAAATCAATTTCGTCCATCGCCCGAACCATCTAAGTCGTCCAAGCCAAACGTCATCCATCATATACGACACTACTCAAATCGCAAACATGATCCTAGTTGAGAACCCTGCCGCTTCGGATGTGCGTTGATCTTTAACATTCTTGTGGTTAGCGAGTGATACTAATCCAAAACATGAGCAGACGCCATACTACACCCCTTCCCAATGTCCAGTCGCCGGCACCGCTGTAGCTGGGCGTGTTGAGGCTCCCAAGCTCTTCAAGCCTCTCCAGATCAAGCAACTCAAGCTCCAAAACCGTATACTGGTATATATGCTCGATGTCGAGCCATCGATAATCAGCTGACTGAATGCAAAAGCTCTCTCCTATGTGCCAGTATTCCGCCGAAGACGGACATCATACTGATTGGCATTTTGCTCACCTTGGCGGGATCATCTCTAGAGGTCCCGGAATGTCCTTTGTGGAAGCCACCGCTGTCGTTGCTGAAGGACGTATCACTCCAGAAGATTCTGGTCTTTGGAAAGACTCGCAGATCGCTCCTTTGAGAAGGATAGTCGAATTTGCTCACTCCCAAGGACGATTGGTCGGTATTCAGCTCGCACACGCTGGCAGAAAGGCTAGCACATGCGCACCCTACCTCATGTCTAACAGGGGTCCTGCAAAGAGGGGCGGCTCCGTAAGTTCTTGTACAATATCGCTGTGTTGTTCGCGAGAGCTGACACGATACTTGATTAAAGGTCAACGGCTACGAAAAGGAGGTATCCGTTCCCGTGAGTCGACCCTTCCGTCTTGAAAGGTAAGACAACATGTTTATCTCTGTGCAGGTTCATGGATGGCCAGAAAATGTATTTGCGCCTAGCGCAAGACCGTTCAAAGACGACAGCATCGTCCCGAGAGACATGACCCAGAGGGACATCTTTGATCTTGTCGATGCCTGGATTAGTGCAGTGAAACGAGCAGTGATAGCAGGTTTTGATGCAAGTGATTCGCTTGTAGTTGATACTCCTCAGCTCTGACAATTGTACAGGCCATCGAAATTCACGCCGGGCACGGGTACCTCCTCCACGAATTCTTGTCACCTGTCTCCAACAGACGTAACGACAGCTATGGGGGCAGCTTTGAAAATCGCATTCGTCTCTTGCTCGAGATCACTCGGGCCACAAAGGCAAATATTCCAAGCAGCGTCCCCTTGTTTGTGCGTGTTAGTGGCACAGATTGGCTGGAATATCTGAAAGACGAGCCGAGTTGGGATGTTCCTCAGACTATCGAGCTGGCCAAGATCCTCGCGGACGAGGGAGTCGATGTCCTTGATGTAAGCAGTGGAGGGAATGACCCGAGACATAAGATCGAGAGCGGACCTGGCTACCAAGCTCCCTTTGCGCTGGCTGTAAAGCGTGCGCTGGGTGACAGGCTGTTGGTGGCGACCGTGGGGTCCATTACTTCGGGTGGACAAGCAAATGCTCTTCTGGACCAGGGTCTTGATATGGTCATGATTGGGAGGACCTTCCTGAAGAACCCTGGCTTGGTCTGGGCATTCGCTGAGGATCTAAAGGTTGAGGCTACCATACCAAAGCAGATCCGCTGGGCCTTTGGTTCGCACTGAATGTTGAAGTTGGAAAGCCTCTGGAAGAGACGAAACCTTTGACCTACAGTTCGACTAGATACATGTCATCCCTGATGTTATTCAGCCCCGACTCCTCATAGGAATTATAGATGTTCTGGCCCGAAACCAAGCTGAGATTGAGGTCCAGATCGAGAACGTTGCGCCTCAGTGGTAGGACGCGCTGGGCTCAACCCCCGTTTGCATGGGTCATCATGGATCGACCAAGAACTCTCTTTGTTCCAGGACATCCCCCCGAAACTCGGTCTTGCAGATAACAAAGCAGAGATTCCCGATGCCGCAACATTATAGCAGGCCAAGAACACCCAAGGATGGACCAGAGAACGGCGGACTGTGACGACGTGGATCGATTTGGCGCATTGGAATGAGTGCTCCGTGTCAAGATGCGACAGCGACATGGCAAGCCGTTGATACCTGTCGTCTTCGACATATGCCTGGGTGATGCGGGTGGCTTGGTCTTGCTAATCTTTCTGCGCAGCGCGCTGCTGTCCTGGCCTGTGGGAGCCTCACTAAGTCGGAGTAGGGATCGATGGAGCTATGGCGATAACGATGATAGACAGGAGGAGCACCTCGGGGCGGTGAGTCGTGTCTAGTCTGTTGGCTGTGCTCTCAAGGCATTGCGCGCGAAGGATAGCGATCAGGAAAGCGATTGATCTTGGCGCAGAGTTGGCGCATGCATTGCATTGCAATCTGACCAGACTCGTGTTGATGCATAGATGCAACAGCTTGGAAGATGATATGGATAGAGTGAGGATTCCGCGGAAGGACTTGTCCAAGTGCACCGTGGGTAGATTGCGTTCCCCCGCCCCGCTTTTCGGCCCAACATCCGCGAACCAAGACGTTCTAAATATTCCTTCGCCAACTTGGCCTATATCATACCAACCCCTTCATCGAGAACAAGAGTCATGGAGCTGTCTGAATGTGCTGCTACGGCCGCCGTGCTTTTACGTCAGATGTTATTTCCGACACGGTAGAAGCTGTGGCACAACAACAAGTAGGTCTCTATAAATTTATGTTCACGACTCCCCGAGTCTCCTCATCTCCAGCGTCTATCAACACAACATGATTACTGCATCTTCAGAAAACCCCCTTCTATCTTCCTTACTGCTTCTGGGCATAGCCAGCGCTCAGTTAGAATCCATCGAACAGAATCCTGCTGTCGATATTCTCTCCTGCGGTGATCTTTCTTGCATCGACTCCAACAGCGGAAGTGTCTGCCAGAGCAATGCCACCCTCGAAACAGGACTCGGCATTGCGTCTGGCGTCGTCTCAATCCCTGGATCGGACAGTTCACTCTCGTTAACTCTTGTCGACGGCTACCCTCTGGGCGACCTTGCTTATACCGGAGCCTGGCTTACAACCCAGACACTGTATGCTGGTGTGCCTGCCAATTTCAATGCATCCGGCCAGGATGATGCATGCGCATTGATGCTGCAATATCAGGCTCAGACTTTGCCCGAGGATGAGGCACTGGCGAGGAATACGACATCTTGTGACAGTACCATTAGCAGCGGGCTTCAACGCGTGCTCACCAATATGATTCAGAGTTTCGACTACAGCGCATATGGCAGTAGTAATAACACTCTTCCTCGCTGCGAAGCCTTGACTCAACACTTCAACGCCGAGATCCACTCTCGTCAAAATATCGGACCTTACCTAAACACTTACTTGACCGCCACTGGTGGTACTCTGCTCGGAAATCATGCCAATACAACAGTCGCTTTACCTCAGTATGAGGGCTGTCAACCTGTCAGTCCTCAGGAGTACACACTACACCAGGTTGCCATCATGGACCAATTTTTGTACAGGTCTAGACCTCTATCATCGGCAGATGACGATGGAGGTGATGATCCCACGACTGGTGCGGGTCGTACGGGTGTCACTCCTGTCTTGACGGTTGTCTACGGCGATGAAGAAGGCGGTGATCCAGAAGTTCAGTACTTTTGCATGAAGACGTTCACTCCGGATGGTGGAAGATTGCCACAACACTCCTTGTCAGAGGATGGAACGGGTGCTGCTTCTTCTGGTTTACATCGTATGGGGGTAGTCGGTATCGCCGGCATAGTTGTCCTGGTGCTTCTGTTGCAGTGATTTGCCCCACGCAGATTGCACGACCGTTCTTGTTCCCAAATTACGGCCCGGGGATCTGTGTTGTATGGAAGTCCCAAATAGTTTCTGGCGATCCTGTCTCAACTTACACTTTATTCTTCTCCTAGAGCCACATGATTCTCCACCATTGATAGCAAACGAGATCAGGGATACTTATCAATACCACGAGATGTCCGCTCTACAAGTTGCGTTTAGATCAGGGTCGCTCCCACAGGATCAGATAAGATGCGGAGATCCTCCAAGTTTCATCCTCCTACAGCTTTGCTTGAGGAACACAGGAACGAGAGCTAGACACATATGATACAATTCTGAGGGAGGCGATTGAATATCGCTTGCACGAGATCTCATGGTGTATAAGCTCATGTCAGGGGCCGGGAAGTCGCCAGGGCAGGGAGGTAAGATGGAGATTCGCTTTTTGGTTTGCGCGCTCACGGTCTTGTGTCGGCTGATCAATACCAAAGTCAGCATCTCTTTTCTTGGAAGGATATCCTGTCTGCGTTTTCCTTCATTTCTGTGTTTTCCCCCATATCTGAACGCGATGCTATAACGAGTATGAAGCACGAGATTTAATCAAAATGCTGTGCCATATGGTCGAGATGAGGCTCAATACTACGGAGTCCTAATCCGGCAAGCTGCAGAAAGCTCCAGGCTAGAGCCGGATGCTCATTTACAACCGGGTTTTGACAGGGAAGTATTCGAAGGAATCATGGTTTAAGGAGAAATCCAACTAGGGACCAAGAAGCATTTTCCCGAAGACGCCATCGACCATCGACAGCTCACTATCAACTTCGAAGATCTTGTTATCTACATACTACAATGCATCATCGGTGTTGGTCCGAATCCCCGATGCAAGCGTCCGAAGAAGGAACTCCTAACGCTCTTTTTGGAAGTGCGGGCAAGTGCGGAGCGGCGTCATGCTGTCTTGGCTTGCGGAAGCGCTCATCATCAGAACTGGAGCTCAAAAAACTTCAACTTGAGGTTGAAGGTCCAGCAACTACTGGCAATATCTTCGATGCGTTATCTTTGTAGACATGGCCAATGATTCGAATCCAGTGTCTTTCGCATGGGTAGAATACGATCCTAGAGCGTTGAAGGAGCGCCGGGAGCTCGGCGTCTACAATCAACAGCGACGAGTCGTGCGAGCTCATGTCGCTCACACATCTTCCGGTGCGAGGAAAGCGACAATCGCCCGGAAAGAATCAATTGCGAAAACTCAAGGAAGCAGGAAATCTTCCAAGTCTGGAAAGTCGTCCAACAAGCAGGATAAACCAGTCGAAGATTTTATCACACTGCTTTTTGCAAGATTGCGGTCTCGCGATGCATCGGCTGTTGCCTCCATGGCACAGAAGTCTGATCGTACCCTACTCTGGAATGCTTTCACCGGCGGAAACACATGCTTTGAGGCTGCAATGTTTGTTGCAGGAACCTATTCGAATACCTGCGGTATCTCTCGACATGATCTGCACACCGGATTCGGCAGTGGTCTCCTCTTCCTCCGTGGCGCCTCGCTCGACGGAATCCAAAAGACGATTATTCACACGCCAAAAGACAGTCTGAATTCAATCTCAATCGCCCTGCTGGCTGGATGGGAGCGGAGGTTTGGAGACGAGCAATCTTACGCGGTGCACCTGCGAGCGTGGAAGGCATTGCCTATCTCCACGGGATCACTGGAAGAAAGCAGTATCGCGGCATTGACGGACGTGGCATTGATCTGCTTCCAGGAGGCTGCACAAGAGCGATACATTGCTGAATCGGCATTCTCGGCAGCACGATCACTTGTTTATGGAACAGTGCTACCTAAAGGCCTTCCGCGCGGCTACCATATCATCCCAACTGAACGTCCTGAGGCGTTGAGTCTTCTCGGAACCGTAGCCAAATGCGCAATGTTCAACTGGAAAGCACCCGGCTCGGTGGAATCATTCCGAAGACTCGTTTTGGAGACGTTTTCGTGGAGTGCTAGCCATTCGATCTCGACAGAACCAGTGGATTCTTACGAAGAAGCGTGGGATCAAACAGATCTTCTTGCTATCTATCACGTACGATCAGCCATGGTGTCAGCCAATGCACCGATCATGTGGGCATGCATCGAAGCACACAATCTGAGGTGGGCCTACGATGTACAAACAGGCATTGACATTCACGCTGAGGCATGTCGACACCTCCGCAGCCACGAATTAATGGGTACAAAATATGAGGAGATAGCGATATGGGCGAAAATGACATTGGTCAGCCATGCAACACCTTCGACTGATGGTGATGAACATATGAGCGGATTGATGAAGTACTCCTCCATCAAGACATGGGAGCAGATGGAGGCACTTTTGAGAAGACATGTTTTCAGGGAGGAGTTGACATGGAAAAAGTACCGCAGTCTTTTTGACCGACTTGTATATTAGCGACAGCATAGAGCATATAACGACAGAACACGAATACAGATGAAGTTAGAAGTATCATCTCACTTGTTCGAGGCATCTGACGGCGAAGGTACACAATTACCTTGATGGCGAAGGTACAAAGTTGTTGTTGGAAAAGGTGGCGAAGAAGCTTCTGTCTCTTGCCGCTTCCCGTGACGCTTTTCCAACTTGGCCAACAAACTTCCACTTCTTTCTCTGCGCGAGTCAACGACAGGAGGCCTGGAGAAGACTGCCCCAACCCGCGGCTGAACAGTCACAGTGATACAAGAGCCTTTTCATTGGCCATTTCCCTGTCGTCACCCGGCGAGCTGAAGGGCGCGCGACGCGCCACAGACTTTCAGCACAGAAGGGCTCCCGTCGTCGCTCTCGTCGCTCTTGTCGTTCTGCGCTCCAGCAGAAGAAGATGCCACCGATATCCATCTTCGGCTCTGGTTGCGCCGCAAGTGCCAGCCGTGCCGCGCCATACTGCATCACTGTCGGCCCGCAACCTCTCCTGACCCAGCGCTCTCTTCCCGCTCGCAATCTCGCGAGTCGCAACTCTCATCCTCGTCAATGCTCCCGTCCTTCCAACTTGCCTCACGCCACCTCCATCGTGTACCGCCGTCGCTGTCTTGCTCGAGACCATCTGCCCTCGCCAGCGCGCCCGCTTGAGCTCTGCCTTGACTCATCGCTGAAGAACACATCCCGAGCGCAACATCATCATCAAGCCGCGTCCTTCGTGACACTGAGGCTCAGCCCGCCGCCGGTTATAGCTACAGCTTCAGATGTGCGAGCGCCCCAGGCTGCGTCGTTGTAAGAGCTGGAAGACAAGGTCATGACTGCACGATACGATACACCCAAGCCACCGACCCAGACACAGACCCAGGCAACCAACTGTCCTCGTTTCTGGTCGCGACCGCTGCCACATCCTTAAATTGTCGGCCCCTATCAACACGCGTCCTTAATCGTTACAATACACAAGCGCACAGAAAGAGCAAGAATACAACGGAACCTGGAAATACATCATCTCTGGACTACAGCCAACTCGCTACCCAATCCTGCTGCACCACCAGCTGGGCCTCTCGTCCAACACAAGGTCCTCGCAGGTCCCCAAGTAGTCATCCAACATTGCTGCCCTTGGAAAGCACCATTCACCTTCGTTTCCCCTCCTTCTCCTCCCTCGCCTCCTCCTTGGTGTGCAACACGACTCCGCCGTCTCCAGTCCCGCATGCCGTGGTCGTCGTCCCCCCCGCTCCCTACCCAGTCTTCTTTCTTGGTCCACAGATTGCCAACGGGTCTCGATTCAGGACAAGATGCATCATGACACCACTCTGGACCACCGCGACGATGCAGCTGTAGATGCCGGCTGACTCGGTGATGAGCGGAGAGAAATCGCCTTGAATTGCGAAGACGGTCGGCATACCACAGAGGGTCCACGCTCCAATGTAGCAAGTAGGCACCAGCGGCAACAAGAAGATGCTTCTCCAGCCTTCGAACCATGCGCGGTAACGGTAAGCAAGTGTGATGCTCAAAAACAAAGAGGAAATATTGGCGGGTCCCCACCAGCAAGGGAACAAGTTGAAGACCAATGGTTGATGACCAAAGTATAAGTAGATGCCGCCATAACCCAATAGGATCCCTTCCAAGAAAAGGGGAGAAAATCAGATCGAATACCGGCAAGCGAGTTTGACCACCGGGCGTGAGATGCAGGGATGTAAGATACGGCAACTCGAGACGTGCCTCGGTTGGAAGCCCGGTGAAGCATCGACTCGTGGAGCTCGTATATCTCAACGATGGGAACCTACATCAGCAGAGCAGCAATTTCAACAGCCAGTGCCATGACCATAGCAGCGCTGGTAGTCAAACCGATAGCAGACCCAGTGTAGTTTGCAAGAGGCGGGCTTGACGAGGTAGCATTGGCAGTAGGACGAGAAGTGGCAGCAGCGTTGGACCGAGAAGTAGCAACAGCAGCGACGGTCTGGAGAAGTGCTGGAGTAGACGAATAGGTCATGGTGTCTCCTTCGAAAGCAACACTGGTGAAAGGCAGCTTAGTGACTGCCGAAGCGCTGGGGAAGGCGACTCTTTCGGCTGCTGCTGCGGAGGGTTGGAGGGAGGCGCGGTCAAATTCACCAGGAGCAAGGACACTGCGATGTTTGGATCAACAAATGTTCGCATGAGAGAAGAGTAAGGTATGAGAACAGGACAAGCGACTTACGTGTCAATGACGTGAGCGACACAGTTGTACAAAATGGTGTTGGGGAAGGTGATCTTTGCATTGTTGACCCAAGCGGTCCCATCAGGTAAAACAGTGCAAGTCAAGTTGTCACCCTGCAAAGAAGTGACAGTGACGTTTCCCAGAGATGGCGAGAAAATCACATTGTTGGGGATGATGTGGTACTTGAGGACTGTCTGGAGGGTCTCGAGGTCGGCAGAAGCGAGAACAGATCCGATAGCTTCGAAAGCTTCGTTGGTAGGGATGAAGATGGTGAAGTCGGAAATGTTGAGACCTTTTTGATCGGGACCGCTGAGACCCACGTCGAACCCGAGGTCGGCGGCTTCAAGGGCAGCGTTCATGTTCAAGTAACCGGCTCTGTAGGTGAAGAGCTGCAGGGGAGCACCAAAAGAGAATACCGTGTCGACTTTGTGGATTGTGATACCCTCGCCGAGCTTGATGTCCTGTAAGTTTGGTCAGCATGGTATGGAAGATATCACAAAGTCGTAAGATGCGCACAGCTTGAGTGACGGTAGAAATAGTCTGCTCTCCAGACAGAACGCAGACATCATCGCCATTCTTGACAAGTCCATTGTAAGCGCCTCCAGTGATGTTAGAGAAAGGCTGAGTGGGAGTGATGTAAGAGCTGTTCAGCAAAGTCTGGGCAAAGGTAGGAACATCGGTAATGACGTCGGAAGGGTATACTCCTTTGAAGACGTGGTTCGCGAGAAGAGCTGCGACTGCGATTGTCTCATTGCGAAACTCGATGGCTGCTCCTTCGGGCTCGTTGTGTGGAACTCTGGCGAATGCATCGTTGGTGGGTGCGAAGATGGTGATGTTGGAAGCTGCGGAAAGTGTGTCTGCAAGACCGTCGACGAGGCCCACCAATTCGAGCAGAGTGCTGAGGTCCGACTGAGAAGCGAGAAGTGCCCCAAGGTCGCCTTGAGCCAGACAGGAGCCAGCCATGACGGCAAGAGACCAGATTGAAGTGCGCATCGTGTATTGGATGAGAGTTTGAATAGTGAGTATTGGATAGTGTTGCTCGAAGGAGATGTGTGATGGCTGCAGATTTGTTTGCGATACTGGAAAGAGGTGCCTTCTCACGAGCTGGCTCAACATGCTTTATACTTATCCATCATCATGGCGGCGCAGCATTGCCTCCATGTCCCAGCGATCCAGGAATCAAGTCATGGAAATTGACTAGGATGCAGTGGTAGAAGACGAAGGTCCAGGATCGAGAGAATGGCGGACGAATTCATCTTGCCCGCGCCCGATATTACTGTGGTATGCATGAAGGATCAATGAGTCTCACAGCGTATGATATTCGAAGACCTGCACAGCCAGTGCCCAGACGCTTAGACAGCGGTATGTACGAATCATCGAGGGAAGCGACGACATGTCTGAGAAACAGTCGGCGAGAATTCGCCGGCGGTGGTTGAAAATGGAGAAGCGCTGCAGGCACCGCAGGGAAAGCGCAAGCGAAGCGGAATTCGGTTTGCTTGGCGCGACCTTTCCAAGGCTTCACCTTCGCTTCGACTCCTTCGTAGACCGGTCAAGTCACTTGTGGGCGCAGGAACGGCCAAAATTCGCCGGTACGCTCTTCATGGATCGGTCACCAAGGAAGATCAGTTTTTTGCCTGCATGATGTCTGCCTTAGCATGAGGAGATCCGATTTAGCCGTCATGTGTTAAGAAGGAATCGTAACGTGGAAGCCACTGTTGCTGTCACTTCTTGTGCCAAACAAGTACTACACAACTTGGATGCAACATGGGAAAACGGAATCGCGCTTGCGAAGAGTGTCATCGCCTGAAAATCAAGTGCGATGTAAGTACATCCCCTGAAAAGGCTTGCGAGAGATGCACGCGCAACAACTTGGAATGCGTTCCAGCAGCGCCACGTCTCCAACGCGACCGCATCAACCAGCTCGAAGCTCAAGTTCAGGAACTCAAACATGCTTTGTCCGACAGAAGTAGTAATGAGACAACGCCCACTCGCTCACCTGGTAGCCTCCTCGAAAATCAAGATGGTATGATTTTATCGTTCTTGGATGCCCGGATTCCCTTTCAGAAACAGCAGCAACTCCTTTACCATTTTGGGCAGCATGCTGGTGCTGCCTGGCCAATAATTCGCGTATCCATGAACCTGGAACAAATCCGCGTAAGATCTCCAATCCTTCTTCTCTCCATCCTAGTCTATTCTGTCTCCCAAGACATGCAAGGCACAGACCTGGAGACACACGATGAACTGGTACGAGAAACGATGCGTATGCTTGGAGAGGAGCTGATAGCCAGGGGCCAGAGATCCCTCGAACTTGTACAAGCACTACTTGTCGCAGCTTTCTGGAGCAAATACACCCGAGAGGGTGAACAAGCAAGTTGCTACCAGATCATACAACTAGCCGTTGACATGGCCATTGATCTTGGCATTGCGGGCTTCTCCTTGCAGCCTTCACCTGCGGCATATTTTTGCCGACTGGAAGATGCGACATCACTTGAGGCTCGACGGACATGGCTTGCTTGTTACGTCGCACTGTCAACATCCTCAGTAAGCATGCGACGTCCGAACGCAGTGCCTTGGAACGCCCACCATGAAGAATGCCTGTTATACTTGGAAAGCCAGAGCGAGACTTCCGACGTCCTGCTCTGTCAAATCGTACGTATCACTCAGTTGATACAGGAAGTTTTCGACCAACTCCATCTATTTCGCCTGGCCATGTCCGTGGACGGCAACGATCACAGCACTCATCACTATCGAGACCATGAGAAACAAGGTGGCCGTATGGACCGCGCAAATCCCTCCCGGACTCCTATCATCGCAAACTCTACGAGTATGGCGACATGTAGCGATGATTCACATCTACGAAGTTGTGTTGCATACTAGAACCAACCAGTCGTCATTCGCTGCCCCATTCATACCGGGGCGAGTTCCTGTCAAAGACTTTCCGATGCCAGCCAACATAACTCCTCCCCTTCGGTCAGCTCTTGAGGCTCTAGTGTATCACTGTCATGCTGTTATTGACACTGCTTCTGAGATGGATCCTGCTCTAGTCATCGGTCTTCCAACGTTTTCATTTGCTCCCACTGTACTTTACGCCCTGTTCGTGCTTGTCACTACGCTTGCAGCTTCTACCAGCCCAGGCAACGCGTACGGGAAGTGCCTGGTAAGAGATAGCTTCCAGATCGAGAAATGCGGGTCGAATTTGCGGATTTTGACTGCAGGCATGAAAGGTCTCGATCCTACGATGAGTTGCTGGACTGTCCGGCTATTCGATGCCACAGGATGGCTGGAGGAATGGTATAATGACTACTCGATGATACTGAGACGATATGAGACCCATCTTGTCATTTAGTCAATACGCTCAACTGTTTTTCGTGCATCGTACGCTATTTCTCCCTCAATTTCCCAATCACAATTTACTCGCCTGCGACTGCTTCTCAACCATGTGTTGCCTATTCCTCTTGACCAAATTGGACAGCGAGAAAGGATTCTTAAACAACCCGAGCATAGTTTTGCTAAGTACTTGGAAGCTGGGGAATTGGAGGCACCGAATGAAGACGTGGATATGGGTTTTTCTCTATACATCTAGCTGGCCAACGATGTTGAATCGGCAAATAAAAAGCAACAGTGATAGTAACAGTGAGAACAAACTCGAAAGACGCAAACACACGGATAGAGAGCGATAGCATGCGAAACTCCAACGAAACGAATGTAAGCTATAAAGACAGTATTGTGTCGATCCCCACCTGGATACGTTGAGAGCATGTAATCCACCTCGAAGCGATTGCATCTAGACAGCAGTCAAAACACTGCTGTCGTCACTTCTCTCAATGTATTTCTCGTTCCAAGCACGCTTGCCATAGCCTTTGCGACGCTTGATTGCTTTCCAACCCTCAACGAGCGACACGAAGAGTACGACGCTGCCATACACCAATGCCCACTCCCACGTCAAGGCAGTGTGTCTGAAGACTTGGCGATTGACAACAGGAATGTAGATGATGGGGATGGGAGTAAGCAGACCAGCGCAGACTGAGTAAAATAGGAAGCGATTCTTCATCAGATTACCAGGGAATCCGGCAGACTTATCCATGTTGAAAAGACCGAGGGTCAGGTGTTTGGCTTCCCAAGCCATGACGGAGAGAAGCACAGTAAGAACACTGTATGCTGTGCCTCTGGCACGATAAGGTAAATTGCAGGACTGGTTGTACGACTCATTACAATCGAAGCCTAGATCTCCATTGCCGACACCCAAAGCGACGATTACATAAGATGCAAGGCAGAGAAAGCCCATGAACGATCCATAGATGAACTTGTCGACGATCAACTCTTTGGTGAAGACACCGGCTTTGAGGCTGTGAGGAGCTCTAGTCATCACGTCGGCAGATGCTTCCTCCATGCCCAGACCGATGGCCAAGAAAGAAGAAGTGAGGAGGTTAGCCCAGAGGATTTCGATAGGCGACAGAGGGAAAACAGAAACGTCGTGGCGATCTTTGAAAGCGAGACCAATAAGGAGTAGGATGACTTGCGAGATGTTAGAGATAAGTAAGTGGAGCAGAAACTTCTGGATATTGTCGAACAAGCGGCGCCCCTCACGAATTGCAGAGACGATGGAGGCGAAGTTGTCGTCAGTCAAGACCATGTCGGCGGCCTCTTTGCTTACGTCGCTTCCGTTCAAGCCCATGGCAACACCGACGTCTGCGCCTTTGAGAGCAGGAGAATCGTTGACACCATCACCAGTCATGACACAATAGCGACCACGACGATGCAGTGCCTCGAGCATGCGGAGCTTGGTGGTGGGGCTACATCGCGCAAGGACGAACGGCAAAGGGTCCATGACATCCAAAGCATCATCTGTCAACTTGTCAAAGTCCATTGCAGTCATGACAGCTGTTTGTGTGTTAGAGCCATAGACGTCTGGACCAAGGATCCCGATCTCTTTGGCGATGGTAGTGGCAGTTTTGACATGGTCGCCAGTGAGCATGTGAACCACGATACCAGCTGCTTGACATTGCTTGATGGCTCCGGCTGACTCCAAACGAGGAGGATCATAGAGACCGACGAGACCAGCAAAAGTGAGAGTGCTCTCAGCTTCGATGAAGTTACGATCAGTGATGGATTTAGGGTCAGCACCGTCAAGGTAACGATAGCCAAGACAGAGAACACGAAGCCCTTCACTAGCCATGGCATCTACTTGATGTAGGATCTCTCTCTTCTGATCATCACTGATGTTGAGGAGAGGCAGGAGTGATTCAGTGGCACCCTTCGTGAATGAGACAATGGTACGACGATCCGTAGGTCTGTAAACAACAGACATGCGCTTGACAGAAGAGTCGAAGGAATGCTCAGTGATCAAGGACATGCCAGTGCGAGAAAGACTTTCGTCTTTGCCCTGCCCGACACGACGAGCAAGAACGTGCAAAGCAATCTCAGTGGGTTCGCCAGTCGCAGACCATAGAGTCTGGTCATTCTGAGGTGGAATGACATCTGACATGTTGCATAACGCAATGGTCGAGAAGAAGTACCGAAGCTCGTCGACGGTCTCGACTGAGCCAGGCTCAAGGCGGATATCGTCAACCAAGACCTCTCCAGTAGTGGGGTCGAATGGACTGAGTTCATTCGCAACTGTCAGACGTTTACCACTTGGTAGGACAGCTTTTCTTGCAAGCATCTTGCCTTGAGTCAAAGTTCCGGTCTTGTCACTGCAAACATTGGTGACACCACCGACGGCCTCGAGAGCGGCTTGTTTGCGAACGATGACATTGCTGGCAGCCATCGCCTTTGACCCAATGGCCATGGTGATGGTGAGGACGGCGATGAGCGACTCAGGAATCACAGCGACGGCGACGCAGATGCCATAGATCAGTGTCTCGCCGTCGATATCCCAAAGACTGGTGGAAAAGACGATAATGGCAAGCAAGATGGCAAGCGCGAACAAGAGCAAGGCAAAGTAGGATAGCTTGACTTGGAGTGGCGTACCGATGAGACCGAGAGCACTCTTGATGCCATGAAGCACACGTCTGGCAGTTCTAGAGAGGAAAGTTGAACTTTCTTCGTGACCCTTCTTGTCTCGAAGCAGTTGAGCAATTTTACCAATCTCAGTGTTCATTCCAGTTGCGGTGACAATGCCTTGTGCTCTGCCTCTAGTGACAGTGGTAGATGAGTATGCCATATTGATCCGGTCACCAAGCGGGCACTCGATGCTGGTCAGGTGCCTCATAGCATCCTTTGTGCAAGGCTTGGATTCGCCAGTGAGCAAAGCCTCATCGGTGGCCAGATTGATGCTGGAGTGGAGTCTCAAGTCGGCCGGCACGATGTCGCCGGTGGCAAGTTGAACGATGTCGCCAGGAACGAGATCTTCGGCTTTGATGCTAAGCATTGTCCCATTATCACGAATAACACGGCAGGCAGGTGCTGCCATGGCGCGAAGCGACTGAATCGTCTGCTCTGCGCGATAGTCTTGAAAGAAGCCAACAACGATGTTCAACACGATAACAGCAGTGATGACACCGCCCTCGATGAAGTCGCCAGTACCGTATGAAAGTGCCATTGCAATTGCCAGGACAAGAGTGAGACTGTTGGATACTTGGCGAAGCAAGATCTTGTACCAAGTCACGCTTCCGGAGCTCTCAAGTTTGTTGCGACCAAACCTTTCTCGACGCAAGACGCACTCGTCCTCAGCGAGACCCTTCCTAGAAAACATCAATATCAAGCATCAACCTTTGTATCCAGGACAGCTTACTCAGGTTCTGTGTCGAGTCGGCGTGCTACTTCGATGTCGGTCAAGGTATGCGCACAGATTGCGATACCATTGTGATCCTGGTGGAGTTCAAGTGTAGGTGTTTTTTTCATGTAGCGAGTCTCGCCCCCTGACTTTTCAGTCAGACAATGGGACGAGCCCGCGCTTCGTATAGGTGGTTCATCGACAGAGCCATCGATGGTAGCAATGGTGCTGCTGCTTGCAGGCGTGTTGCCAGAGTCGCCGTGGTTCTGGACTTCATGAGAATTGATGTAAGTTTCTCCCATCGATGTTGGTCAAGGTAACTGATTGGTACGATCTAGATGAGGACTGGAAAATGCAGTCTGCGAATGTGATTCCAGGATGTAAGGTTGGTTGTTGGGACAGGGCCCTTATAGGCGTTGTGTTCCGCGGATGCGGCATCGTATCGTCCGATTGGCAATCATTGTGACAAGTCGGACAGCATTATCCTGCTGTCTATATCATGTCGAGTCGAGAACAACGAATGATCATCGAGCATTGAATGTGGCAGTGCTCTTGGACGCTTGGTGTTTCTTTGTATTGCCGTGGCGCTGACTTGGCAAATCCTCCTTGTATATAGATGCTTGCCTACGGCAGGAGGATACCAGCGCGGGGTAGCGGGGTGATATCAAGCAAATTCCGATGCAATCGGCAAGGACCGGATCGAATATACATGTCAGATATTGTCATTGGCTAGCTGAAAACTGCATCTTCAGACATCAGTCTGCGGATCATCTGGAGCTTTAGGCTCTTTAGCTCGACGTCTGTAGCCAATCTGGCACATTGGACTGAAAAGCGTCAGAGCATGTTGTAGCCATATCGAAAGAATGGTCTACTGTGCAGCACAGAGGACTAAAGGTAGACAATATCGACTATTTGCATCGTTCTGCCTCCTTGAAGTTCTGCTACAGAGGCTCATGTTCGCGTGACAGGACTGAGATCAGGACTGTGTAACTGCTTGCATGTCAGTTAGAGCAGCCAAGTAAATAGCTCTTCCATCCAAGGCAATCTCAGTCAATTATCACACCATCCGAGGTTATAGCATGAGGTCGAGGCGTCGGGAGAAAATCCGTATTGCGGAGATGCGTGGGGGATGTAAGGTAATTCCCCGCAACCACCTGAGATCTCTCCAGTAAACACCTGGGAGAAGCGTCTAGGCGATTGCTTGGAAGACGGTATGTATCGCATGTGCTGGATATGGTGTATATCGATGGGTTGTACATACTACTTGTCGTTGGTGGCGGCACGATCTATAAAGTCGAAGTCCATCGGCCGTGCCAGTCGAAGTCCACATCGCAGTCAGCAGTAACATACTTTGCAAGCAACATCACATCCCAAACGGACACTTGTCACCCCTATCCTCGTCAGAAGAATCAGCAACAACAAAATGGGATGGTCGACTCACGCAACCGGAACCCAAGATCCTCCCGAGGTCCGAAACTGGAGGATCCATCTTGTAGCCTTCGTGGCCTCGATGAGTGCTCTTGCTAGTCAGTCATCCTTCTCACAATCCATCTGTACTGCAAATGCTGACCTTGCTTGCACAGTGGGCTATGACACCTCTGTAATTGGAGGTACCATGGCACTCGACTCCTTTCGTAGGGACTTTGGGCTCGCTGGTGCTTCTGCACATCATCGCGACAATGTACAGGGTAACATTGTTTCAACTTTCCAGGCAAGATCCTGTCCAAAACTTCGGTGCTTGCATCTACTTCTGACCTTCTGCCTAGGCGGGTTGCTTCTTCGGTGCACTTCTCACTTTTCCTTTTGTAGAGAGATATGGTCGAAGATTCACTGTCATGGCCGCCTCAGCGGTGTTCCTGGTCGGTGCAACTTTGATGACTGCTGCTAACGGTACTATGAACACGGTGATCGCTGGTCGTGCTGTTGCTGGTCTCGGCATCGGTGCTTTCTCGCTAGTTGTTCCCGTGTACATCTCTGAGACCGCACCACCCTCTATTCGTAGGCGACTGATTGGCATCTTTGAGATAGCATCGCAAGGTGGTGGGATGTTGGGTGGGTTTTTCTGAACATGGACAGAGAATTGTTGACTGACATTCTCCTCCAGGCTTTTGGATCAATTATGCCACTGATCGAACGATTTCTGTCGAGAACAAGGCGCAGTGGGTTATCCCCCTAGCACTGCAGCTTGTTCCTGGTATACTTCTGTGCGTTGGCATGTTCTTCTGTCCTGAGTCACCTCGCTGGTTGGCTAGAGGTGACAACTTTGACAAGGCAGAGAAGGTGATCAGCACACTGCGCAACCTGCCAGCGGATCATTCATATGTTCGCAACGAGATGAACGAGATCCGAATCCAAGTCGAAGAAAGAAGTACAAACAAAATGAGCAAGAAGCAGCAGGTCCAGAAGCTATTCCAGAAAGGTGTACGTAACCGTATGGGCATCGGCCTTGCTCTCATGTTTCTACAATCTTTCACTGGCGTCAATATCATCACATACTATGCGCCTCGCATCTTCGAGAGTTTGGGTGTGCCCGGCACATCGCTCAAGTTGTTCTCAACTGGCTCTTACGGTATCTCCAAGACTCTGGGGATGATCACTTTCACAATGGTGGTCGTCGAAAGGGTCGGTCGTCGCAAGGGGTTGATCTGGGGTGCTGCGCTTGGTTGTGTACCCATGTTGTACATTGGTGGATATGTCTTGAGAGCTGATCCGCTTGCTGCTCTGGCGGCTGGAGATACGTCTCGCAATGGCTGGGGCTACTTGGCCATGGTCTGCGTATATGTGAATGCCTTCATTATTTGCGCGACATGGCAAGGTATCACCTGGACTTATGGTAAGCTTCTTCTCGATCGTGACTCACTGCATGAACGAAGACTGATAGCTTGCCAGCTTCAGAGATATCTCCCCTGGATATCCGTATGCTCTGTGTCGCATTGACTACGGCAGATACGTGGCTTGGGTCTTTCATCATCGCTCGCTCCACACCGTACATGATTTCGGATCTTGGGTACGGTGCTTACTTCTTTTTCGGTGTAATCCTCATAGCTATGGGTATCTGGTCGTTCTTCTTCGTGCCAGAGACGAGGGGTGAGTGCATGGCCCTAACTCATGAATGTTCTCTGCTAATCTAAGGAAAGGTATTACGCTCGAAGAGATGGATGCGCTCTTTGCTAGATCAGTACGAAAGGCTGTTTGGGCGCAGCTCCGGGGGCGACCAATTCCACCTGTCGACGAAAATGTGATGATGACTGACGATCCGAAAAGGCAGTCAACCTTCAAAATTGAGAAGGTCGATATGTAAGAGTTTCATTTTGCCGCCTAGCATGGGTGTCTGTCTTGGAGAAAGGATCCTCGATCAAGGAGTGACGAGATCTGCATTCGTAGATTTATAAAGCAGTTCAAGGTAGCGTTACCTTTGGCGGCAACCACAAAAGTCTAATGACCTAAATGTTTAATGGCTTTCTCGAGAACGGACATCGCATTTACGATATATTATGGTAAGCTACGCAATTCGAGCGGACTATACGGCTCTAAAGTCGCCTTACACGACTTGCTATTAGACTTTAGTCCTTAATCCCTCTTACCTAGCTAATAGATAGCTAGATCTTTTAGTAAAAGACCCGCTAAATCCGGTATAGCGGGGCTACTTAGCACGCCCAGAATGGTAATACCTACTTAAAAGACCCCCTAAAAGATCTATTTTCTATCTTACCTAATAATAGCTAAATATTAGTATAGTACTTACTACTTATAGTTCATATATTACGATAGCATTTACACCATTTAGAAATCTAATAAAAGCATTAGGCTAATTTGTATTATAGTTTATACCTTGCTATTGTAGATTTAAAGTTCGCTAAGAACTAAATGCGCCCGCTATTATAGCTAAGGTTACGCCTATAGCATATAAGTATAATAGCGTGCATACTAAGAGAAATCGTAATACTTAAGCTATAAAACTATCTTATTATTGTTTCTATCTAACGGGTCTTAAACTACCTAAAGTAGACGTAAAGATGCGTTTATATAGTAGGAAGGCTAGAAAGTTAGTTTGTTTTATAGTAGGCCTAGTGCACCGTTATGTTACTCTAATCGTATTATCTAACTTGCTTAAATCGAGCGATTAAGAGTATATAATCTATAAGTAGAAGTTTATATAAGTTATATAACTCTATTATTCCTCTCCGTATCTTAGAATCTACTATAACTAGCCCGAAGCTTTTCTTAAATACTCTAGGACTACATTGCCGCTTAATAGAACGATAAGTTCCTAGTCTCGTCCGCCATTAAACGTCCTAAGCTTAAAGTTACCTCTCTTAGACCCTAATAGGGGGTTATAAACAAAGCGGGCAACTATAGCATTACTCTTACTCTCTACCATTTTAAGATGTAGCTAGTCTAGCTTACGTATAGCTACGTTAGTACTATTAACATTATAGGTTCTTTTCTAATAGAATCTCTTCTATCTTACTTGTCCTCTAAGATCGATGTTTAACTCGAATCCGTTAGTCGTCTACTTCTCCTAGTATCGTATGTCTTCCTAGATTATGTCGCCTATAGGTATATCTAGGTTCCTAAAGCTAAGATGAATAGGGGTCCTTATCGAAGCTAGTAATATATCGTAGACTCCTATAGGTAACATTCGTCTTAAAGAATCTAGTCGTATATTATATATAGTAATACTATAACGATTAGACGACTTAGAACCGTCGCTTATATAAAAAGAAAGGTTAAGTAAGTAAATAGGCTATAGAGAGATATAATCCTAGATTACTACCTTAGTACGAGATTTGTTAGTTATTATAAGCTTATATATACGCGATAGATGTAGTATAGCGTAATGTAGTGTTAAGCTCTAGAGATAGAAAAAGAAGAAGAGACTAAAGCTAAGATTTTAATAGGATTAGGCTTATCTAGCTAGGTCGCTACTTAAGGAAGGAAAGGATAAGGAATTAAGATTATTCTAGTTTATAAGAAGGAAGAAAAAGAATAATAAGATAGGTTAGTTATTAGACGCTAGTTATATAGATATAAGATGCTTAATAACCGTCGGGCTTAGCATATAGGAGCTTATATAATAAGATTATATAACAAAATCTAGTATAGCGTAGCTTTACGTAGATCTTTTATTATTCTAGCTTAGATAGTCTTTAGTACGCCCTATATAGTTAAATTAGTTAAAAGCTTCTAGGACATAGTAGTAAAGTAATAAAGCTAGTAGAGAAGCCGTAGTAATGCGCTATACGCTCGGCCTCTAAGCTAAGGAAGTAAAGCCGCCTCGCCCTATACTATATGTATATAGATAGCTTAGAGACGATCTTATAGAGCTACCCTATAATTGAAACGGTAGAAGGTAGCAATTAGCTAAGGCTAAGCTACGCTTACTTTAATAGTGTTCTCTACCCTAGTGCATTAGAGGATTTTAATAGCGCATTAGAAGAGAAGGGCTCTAGTCGATCGCTATCTTCTACGATCTAGCTTAGATAGATAATTATGTATGTTTGTAATGTCGTAACTACATATATTAGATAAGCGAATAACTACGTCTCCTCCTATAGTAACTAAAGCTAATAGATTGGTATAGGACCTTACTAATTAGTTATATAACAATAATGATAACTAGCTAGTTTTTTATTCTAATCGCTTAGTTTTTAATCTTAAGCGCATTTGTAGCATAGGCTCTAAACTTAGCTTAATAACGACGTCTAAGATTATTGCCTACCGTCGTAGCTTTAGTAGTGCTATCGTTTTATACCCTCTAACACCTTACGTAGCCTCTTAGCTTAAATAGTATCTAGGGCCTAGGGATTAGCGTATAGACTTTATACATAATAGCTCTACTTTACGCCGAGCACTCTCTATTATAAAGCCTTAGTTACGGCTAAACGTAGGCCGGAATTAACTTAAGAACGACCTACAAGTTATAGACAAATATACGACTTCTAGACGTATCGAGACCCTAGACGTCCTATACTAAAGAGAGGTACCATTAATTACGCTCGCGCTTCGCACTAGTCTTAATCTTAAAGATAGCTATATCTATTATAGTAGACTAACTCGTCTTTATACGTGTAATCTAAGCTATATATCTTTACCTACTTAACTTTGCTGCAATACGCGAGACCTACATTAGACGCGCATTTTAAGGGCATATAATAACCTTATAAGAAACACGATTAAGAGCCTTCTTCTTAATACACTAGATCTAGAGCGCCTACTTTCTTATTAACGTAGTATATTATACCCTTACATTTTTCTTCGTAGTTATGCTTAGGCTAGATTAGCCTAACGAATGGCCGCTACTTTTTAGTAGTCCTCTAGAAGTATATACGATCTAGAGATTCTAGGGGAAATTCTAGCGTCGCCTAGCATACCGTCCTTACCTTATATACGTAGAGACCTACTCGCGCCGTCTCCTTAGGATACCGTACGCATCTAAAAGCGAAAAGCTAGTCGGTATCTTTTTTATATTTCTTCTATCTAGCGTAACTTACTCCTTAGTTACGTAGTAGCTTAACGATCGTTATAGTAAGACTTAGGATATATTCTTCTTTATAGGAAACTTCCTATATAGCGCTCTCGAAATAATGCTTACTAAGGCGACTCGATCTCTTACTACTCGATATAGACTTACTAAGTATCTAACCTACTCTATAGCTATAACACTTAAAAGAGTGCTTAGCTACCTATAGGTTTAGATCTTCTTCGCCTAGATCGTTCTAAAGTAGCACTATCTAAAAGTGTACTACGCCCTTTAAGATATCTATTAAGCGTAGGTGCGGGGTAATCGTGTTAGAGCTAACCTTCCATAAAGTTACGGATCGGGGCCCGATCCATTTAATTTTAGGTAGGGGGGGGAAATTTTGGGGGGGTCCGATCCATTTGATTTTAGGGGGTCCGATCCGTATTGATCGGGTCGATGAATATTTGAAGCGGAAGTAGGGTATTTGTAATTGCTACACTACGAAAAGAATGGCTTATTTAGATTTCTTGTATCTTGTTTAGTTGTAGTTATGCGTAGGAGGGAGTATTTGAAGTATTCGTAGTAATGGTTATAAGAAAATGTGGGGGAGACGGCCGGATTTTGTTTAGTAGAGAGAAGTAAGTAAGAGTGTTAAAAGTAGAGAAGAAAGAGAAGAGAAGGAAGAGAAGAGAAGAGAAGAGAAGAAAGAGAAGAGAAGAAAGAGAGGTTTAAAAGGGTAGAAAG
>JGI24891J29808_1000195_pt1 | contig 67089 bp, 69 predicted proteins | sample FreactcultuFSWF8_FD_29808 | JGI IMG/M metagenome (IMG submission 29808)
CGAAGTCGGTGAAGGGGTTGGGAGGAGCGGGTGCGGCAGGGGGACCACCGTGGAAACCACCAGGAGGGCCGCCGAATTGCTGGCCAGCGAAACCACCGCGACCGCCGAACTGACCGCCAAAGCCGCCACGACCACCCATGAAACCTCCACGGCCACCGAACTGTTGGCCACCGAAACCTCCACGACCACCCATGAAGCCGCCACGACCACCACCGAAGCCAGGAGGTCCGGCGAAGCGATCTTCTCTGACTTCGAGAACACGTCCGTTCCAGTCGTATCCGTTAAATTGCTGGATGGCGACCTGGGCATCATCGGGGTTGTCGAAAGCGACGATACCAGAGCCCTTCATGCGACCGTCAGGGGTGACATGAACGTCAGCACGGATGACGTTGCCGGTGTGAGCTACATTGAAACATTAGTACATCACTAAGATATTGGATATCAATTGTGGCTCACCAGCCTGGCGGAAGAGGTCCTTGAGATCTTGCCAGCCGACAGTGTAAGGGAGCTGACAACAGTTAGCATGATCGCAGCACTATTGCAAGGGTTAGACAAACGTTGGAGACGTAGATTTGACGGCTTCCGCCAGTCATCATACCAGGGCCACCACCGCCGCCCATGGGATCGAAGCCGCCGTTGAAACCACCACGCATGGGGCCTCCTTGGAATCCGCCACGCATGCCGCCGCCGCCGCCTTGGCCACCGCTGCTGAAGCGAGGCTCTGCCTCACGGTCCTGTAAGATGAGAAATGAGCTATGACGGTCAGTCGTGCAAATAGTGAATATAAACGCACCTCGCGAACGTAGACCAGTCTTCCCATAAGATTCTGGTTTGAAAGGGAGTTGACCGCATTCTGAGCTTGATCTCTGGTTGCATATTCCACAATTCTGGGAAGCACATTAGCGATAGTCGACAAACAGGCAGGATCAGGAAGAGCTTACCCGCATCCCTACAATCACCCGGAACAAAGTCCTTCCGTCAATCCATTGTCCTCAAAAAAAAGCCATAGCCAGGGAAACCAGCCAAAAAATCATGAGCCCACCTTCGACATTCCATTTGGGAGAAGTAACACATCGGCGAAAATAACCTCACCGGCTGTGAGATGTCAGAGTATGCCCAAAGGAGTAGTAACCGATCTTTCTCACCTTGGCGCATAAAGTCCTTGAGGTGGTGCCACTTGACGTCGTAGGAGAGGTTGCCGACGTAGACACGACGATCTTGCTGTGAGTGCTCGCGCACGTTCTGCATCATTTGTTCTTTGGCGACCACGCGCTCTTCAAAGTTTCTAGGAGCTGGTGCTGCGGCACCTCCTTCACGGTCGGAAGGATAGGTGTTGCTGGGTGCGTAACCGGGAGCGGCGGTAGATCCGTTGACGGGAGAGCGGGATCTGCGTTCGTCTCTTCTATAGTTGTCACGCGAGCGTGAGCGGGATCTGGAATCGTAAGAGCGACGGCTGCGACGAGGGCTACGGGAGCGACGGCGCGAGCGAGATCTGTCACGCTGGGTGGGATCAGTAAGTTGCCTTAACGGTAACTGACGAACAGATCGATGACGAGGTGTCGGTGAAAGTAGCATCGGTGGATGGCAGGCAGGTGTGAATGTTGGGAGCTCAATAGCAGAACGGACTTTGGTCTCTCGACTTGTGCGCTGGCTGTCGGTGATTCTCATTCTCTGCAGGTCGTGTGGAAGAGCGGAAACGGGTGAGCTGCGAATCGCAAGTGAAGGGCGACGAGCTCGGGTGAGGATCAAGTGAAGGCAAGCACAGCACCAGGCGCAGTTGCGATGCAGGAGCTCGAGGCTCGCAGCAGGAGCTTATGCCCTTCCCCCAGCGCGCCTTCCCAGCACGCGCTGCGACAAGTCGGTCGCGGCTGCCCAACTGCACGAATGCCCAAATCCGACAAATCGACTTGTCAAGCTCCGTCGCAGCTTCCTTGTATCAAGCACACCTCCCACTGAGCGACGCATCGCAGCCTGCCAACCCACTGCCACTGACACTGCCACTACCACCAATGCAAACGGTCGCAACACACAAACAACGACATGGGGAGCTGTCTACTTACACTCTCGCGGGGACGGTAGGAATCGGAGTCTGTTTGCTCAGTGATAAGCCTTTGGGTGACGAGGGGAAGGAGGGATGAGGAGGGGGTTATGGAACATACCACCCATTTGTACGGCAACGGAAGGGTAGAGGTTGAGCTGTCAAGCGCCGAAGAAGTGCAGACTACAGCTACAACAACGGAAGGAATGACAGGGGTTTGCCTAAAGCGCAACTCTGCGTTAGAAGATGCACCAATGAACGTGAATGGACAACGAGTCTTGATGATGGCTAAACCGGCCAAGTAGTGTAAAGCCAATGCTACGCGAGTATCGAGGCCCCCAAGGAGCAAGCAACCACTGCCACCACGAACGATCGCCCGATTGATGCCGCCGGCTCGCTGTGCCCCCTCTCGACACACCACACACCAAGGGTCCCCTCAACAGCCCACAGCAGCAGGTAGCCATCCGATGAGACACCACACCCAAGTCTTGGCCGGGACACCATAGCCCACACGAGTCTCTAGTCCGTGAATCAAGGTGCTTCTGCACTCACCTTGATAAGCGTGCGCGCAATCGGCTTGCGTTCGGAATGCAAGCTTTCGGAGTTCCTGAGTCGATACGTACACACGAGCAAGACGAGAGATGCTGGTGACGTTTATTGATGTGGAGTCGTTGTGTTCCCGACGGTAAGAAGGTCGTGAATTGCGATGCGCGCGCGAAGGTCTCTGGCTGGGACACCGCGCTCGTAGACGTAGCGCCAAGCAAAATCACTCACACGGAGTCAGCCCGCTCCAACCGTTCATCACGACAAGCTGACTGCCGTTGCGACCAAGAGCTGAACATGGAACACGAACTTCAAGCAATTTCCTTCTGCAATTCCAAGTCATGTTGTTGATTCAGAGCTTCGACTTGGTTCTCACAATTCGCACTGAACACCATGACCATCCGACACAACTGAAAAGACACTCGCTTGTCGAGACACCTCTTTAGGATTTACCAACACGATGGGCAAGCTGCTGCATATCACCAGTTCACTAGACCCAAGCCGTACATATCACGATCGTGCCGTTGTCTCGAATTAAACATGTCTCAATAGTGCTATGGTGACATCAAGTTCGGGACCTGCTTTAGCTAATTGTGGTAAAAGCTCATGTGCTATCATTTATTCAGCTCTGTCAAGTGATCATATAACATGGGAGTGATAGACAAATCAGCCGTGCATGTTATGGATCGAGAGAACGAGATGTAGTCAGAGTGCTTGGAAGGTGATTTCAACAGGATTGTTGTGGATAATAGATGAAAGTGTGAAAAGTCGTGGCCTCATTCGAGAATATCTGAAGAGTCTCGAATGAAACATGAAAGCCATAATAGCCCGGTGCGAGCCCGCCTGCCAAACACCCGCTACCAGCCATGCTCATATCTATACTACAAGTTGCAACGTCCAGCAAATATGCTTAGACAATAGTTTCGAGCTTTCTGGCGTATTCCAGCGTGTTCTCGATAACCTTGTCGCTCGTCGAGAGGATGTCCTTTTCGCCCTGTGCCAACTCTTCTTGCTGAGCAGGGAAGTAAATACGACCCTCCTTGGCAACCCAGCCACGCGATTGGGCGAACTGGATGACGGCACCTTCGGAGTCAAGGAAGAGAAGGTTCTTTGCGTTGGAGATGGGAAGGGAGGGGTATGCGCGCTCGCTGCATGAGGCGATTTCGGAGCGGATGGTGTTGACGAGAACCTTGTAGCATGAATGTTAGCATAGAGTATAACCACAGGGCATGTCAGGTTTGCTTTTGTACCTCTGAGAAGACGGCGAACTCGGGGCTGGGAACTCTCTCTCCCTTGGTCTCGCCCCAAACGCGGTCGTAGCTGCCCTCCATCAAAGCCTGCTCCAGTCTCATGGGGTATTGGATGAAGACATCCTCATCCAAGCGCTTTCTGCCGCCAAAGGCCATCTCAAGACCCTCGATGACGGTGTGGAAGGCAGCATAATCTCCTTGGCTCAACAGAAGTAGTAGATAGAGACCGGTGATCTTGCTCTGGTTTCCGTGCTTGTCGTGCGAGCCCCATCGTTCATGGGGTAATGAGTAGAATGGCTGGAGTTGCTGGAAGTAGCGTGTGAAGGACTCGGGATCTCTTTGACGGATTGAGACGAAGGCGCCAATCTCGAGGACCTCACGGGCGAGGGCGAGGTGCTGGTGGGAGGTGTTTGTGTTGGGCACGAGGGCGTGGAGCTTGAGCAGCGAGATCTTTGCCCGCGACAGAAGCGACGATGCGTTGCTGAGGTTGCTCTCCGACAGCGAGTGGAGCTGCTGGATCGTCTTCTTCAAGTCGCTTTCGGACATGTTGATGTGGATGTGTCGGGATAAGTGTTGAGAAAAGTGTCGAGAAGGAAGAGAAGGCTCTGTGGACGGGACGATGTGTTTGAGATGGTGGTCGGCAAAGGGATGTTTCTTGATGATGATGGACAATCGCCGCTCGTCGAGCTGGAGATGCGTGATGGCCTCCGTCGCCCGTTCGTCACTGAAGCTCAGACCATTTATCCACCTAAACACTTTCACTCGACATTTCCTGTCACTTTTATCGACTTGCACACTTTGTCTTTGCCCATCTATCTGCTTCTAATCTATGGTGCATCATGATACGCGGTCGCTCAGTAGTCAACCGCGTACTATAATTGCTTCTGCCTATGATCAAACAGATTGAGCCATGGCACACGAGGACCCTGGGCTCTTTTGCTTCAGACATCTCTTGCTCAGAACAAGCCATTGTTCGGTGGCCTGATCACCTCACACAAATATCTATCCAGGCACTCACGAATCTAATGTAGCGTGTCTTCATGCTATGCCGCCGGGTTGTCGGTCCAAGAAGGCGCTCTCGGCCGCGGAATCTCTCCGTGCTCAGGTGCCGCTCCTCGAATCCCGAGCGTCTTGGACAACGGCATCGGTTCCTCCACATGTCACATGCCATTGTTTGGCCAGGTCCTCTTAGGTAGGGAATTATTTCCATCTTTCTTTTAATGTCCCTTCTTTGTCCCCTCCCTCAGTAGACCCTGCATACCCCTCGTCTTTCTTTACTCTGACCCTCTCTGCCACCATGCCCTCCATTACACTTAGTCTGAGAACAGCAGCTCACTTGGCTAGAAATGGCGCAAAGGTATCGAGACTCTCATCGCTGTCACTCATCCTCAGTCTAACCCCGTTCAGCCTCACAACCTACTCCGCACTTTCGCGTCTTCGGCCAGGAGATCGGAAATCAACAAGGTCTACTCATCAGCTGAGGAAGCCATCAACGATGTCAAAGGCAACAGCACATTGCTCTGTGGTGGCTTTGGCCTATGTGGTGTCCCGGATACTTTGATCAATGCCGTAAAGAGCAAGCCCGAAATCAAAGGACTCACCGCCGTCTCAAACAATGCTGGCATCGTTGGATCTGGTCTGGGTCTACTTCTGGAATCCAAGCAGGTCAAGAAGATGATTGCCAGTTATGTTGGAGAGAACAAGGTCTTTGAGAAGATGTACCTCACTGGCGAGATCGAGCTCGAACTTACTCCCCAAGGAACACTCGCCGAGAGATGCAGAGCAGGTGGTGCTGGCATCCCTGCCTTCTTCACACCAGCAGCTTTTGGAACCGTTGTTCAGACCGGAGAGCTTCCTACGATACACAACAGCGATGGATCCATCGCCAAGTACTCGACTCCCAGAGACGTCAAGGTGTTTGACGGAAAGAGCTATGTGATGGAAGAGGCAATCAAGGGCGACTACGCTTTCATCAAGGCATGGAAGGCAGACAAACTTGGCAATTTGATGTTCCGATTCGCAGCACAAAACTTCAACGGCGCCATGGCTCGCAATGCCAAAGTCACCATTGTTGAGGCCGAGCACATTGTCGAGGTCGGCGAGATCGACCCGGCTGCAGTCCACGTACCCGGTATCTACGTCGACCGTGTCATTCAAAGCACAGAACCCAAAAACATTGAGAAGGTGGTCAACGCCAAGGACCCTGCTGAGGCCCTCAACTCACTCGGCAGTGGTGATGCTGCCAGCAAGCGCGAACGCATTGTGCGACGAGCAGCCAAGGAGTTCAAGAATGGCATGTACGCCAACCTGGGCATCGGTATGCCTATGATGGCACCAGCCTTCGTCGACGACAGCGTTGAGGTCCAACTTCAATCGGAAAATGGCATTCTAGGTCTAGGAGCATATCCTCAGAAGGGTCAAGAAGATCCAGACCTCATCAACGCTGGCAAGGAGACCGTCACGTTACGCCCTGGTGCCTCGGTGTTTGGCTCAGACGAGTCTTTCGCTATGATTCGCGCTGGCAGAATCCACATGACCATGCTGGGTGCCATGCAGGTATCAGCAAGAGGTGATCTTGCCAACTTCGCTATGCCTGGAAAGATCAAGGGGATGGGGGGTGCCATGGACTTAGTATCCAACCCTGAAAAGACGAGGGTGGTTGTGACAATGGAGCACACTGACAAGAAAGGTGGTCCGAAGATCATGAAGATGTGCGAATTCCCATTGACCGGCAAGGCTTGTGTTTCAAGAATCATCACCGAGCTTGCTGTGTTCGATGTTGACTTCACCACTGGATTGACGTTGATCGAGCATGCTGAGGGTGTCACTGTCGAGGAGATCAAGTCGAAGACTGAAGCGCCTTTCAAGGTATCTGAGTCATTGCAGGTCATGCAGCAGTAGTATGACATAGATAATCACGACCCAAAAGAAGAAACATCAGGACATCACTGATGCTCAATCCCTTGTGCCACATCTAGCCAGCGTCCGAATCCATGAATGTGATCGAACTTGTTCCATCCTTACACATGTGGCCAGATACAACAACCTACACCGCCTAGTAGCTACGCAAAGGTAGTCATAGCATATCCACCAGACACACTGTTAAATCGAGTCTGATAGTTCGTGGACCATCAAGCAAGGTGCACGATTATCAAATCAGGGTGACACCCTAAACCATCCATCAAGCACGGGCCACAAAATCTTTCCCCGACTTCGAGACCTCCGAGATATCGCAATTGAAGCAGGCGCAAACCACATTCACCCGTCTTCACACACACCAATACACAACCATGGCGCGCAAAGCAATCCAAACAGACCAAATCGTCAAACTCATCGTCGGCGCAGGCCAAGCTTCGCCTTCACCACCCGTCGGTCCCGCCCTCGGTTCCAAGGGTGTAAAATCCATGGATTTCTGCAAGGTGTGTGATTGTCCTTGCCTTGCCTTGCCTGCTCCACCCCCGAGATGGAAGCTCGAAAACAGGATGAATCGCTGACTCGACATGTGTATACAGGAATTCAACGCACGCACATCAAACTACCTCCCCGGCACCCCCATCCCCGCCCGCGTAACAGTCCGCCCCGACCGCTCCTTCACCTTCGAACTCCGCACCCCACCCACCGCATCCCTCCTCCTCGCCGCCGCCGGCGTGGAACCGAAAAAGAACAAATTACGCGGCGCGGGCAATGTCGCCGGTCCCAACTCCAAAGCCGGAATGAGTGGGTTGGGAAAGGCGTCGGGTGGGCAATTGGCTGCTGGGAATGGAGGTTTGGGCGTCGTGGGAACGGTCAGTTTGAAACATGTTTTTGAGATTGCGAGGATTAAGCAGGGGGAGGAGAGGTTGAGTGGGTTGACGTTGGAGGGGGTGGCGAGGAGTGTGGTTGCTCAGGCGGGTAGTATGGGTGTTGTTGTTGTGCCTTGATTTTGGATGGGGAAGGAAGGATTATCAAGACATAATGATGAATAGGAGGAGGTGAGATGGATGTTGAGAGAAGGGAGAGAGAGAGAGAGAGAGGGATAAAAGGAACACGAGAGGAAGACGCCCTCACTTGTCTTGAGCAGAGAGTGAGAGAGACTGCAAAGTCCTTGATCTCTTGCTCGAAGAGTCTGAGGCGACGAGATTCACGCCTCTTCTATTTCCTCCACGCATTGGGCTGGCGTTCTATGGCTATGTTTCCTCTACAAATGCTTCTTGTGCATTGGCAAATATTGCCATGTCCTTGGAGAGAGCACCTGTATATCAATTGTACAATATTTCATTCAGACACAAAAAACACTGCTCATAATCTTGATTCTCTTGATAAACATGACAAGGAACAAGTTGGATCGTGAGAATGGTATTGAATTTTCCAATCGTGTTTATTCGAACATCTTGACATTATGCATTACAGTAGAGAGGAAGAGGCCAGTCGATCATCAAGCAAGACAACTCAATGCCTAAACTCAATAGCCAATCAACCCTCTTCCCCCTTCAATCCCATGTTCATCCCTCTTGTCAATAATCCCACATTATCCTTCTTCTTCTTTCCAAGCTAACCCAAACACCACATATGATATCCTCTAACAATCAAATGTATATCGAAAACATCAGAGCAGTCAACCCGAGCGCACAGCTGTGCTTCGGTGCTGCTCCTTGTATCCTCCCAATGAATCAAAACCTTTCGTCATTAAATCCTCCTTTTGGTACCGTCGTGGTTCCTCGGCTTTCTCGTACATGTACATATCCTTCTCATCCGTTCCAGCTCTCGTCGCCTTTGTATGCATGCCGTGAAAATGATGATGCAGAAAAAGAGGAGGAAGAAATAAAGACACAGGTTGAAGCGAATGACGATGAAGGGTATCGAAAACCAGAATCCAGAAAGACTCCTAGTAAAAACATGTCGATAAAGATGCACAGGAAATGCCAGAATCGTGAGGATGAGCTTGGTGAAATAATCCAGGTGCAAATCCTGCATGGCGGAGTCGAAGAGAAAGCGCTGAACACGCCACATGGTCTCGGAGATGTTGTCAAAAAACAGAAGCCGAGATACACATCCATGAGGCTTTTACGCTGCGCATATGCGTTGACTTCGTGAGGGAGAAATGTTGTTGCTGCCACCCAAGTCTCGACCAGTCAAGACGAGACTTTTTATTAGACAGCTCATGACTTCTGGCCCGGCTTCTGCTGGTAATACTCATTGTCCGAAGTGGAGGCCAAAGTGTCACCCTCCCAAGACTCGTCGACAGGGCTTCTGGCACCAACAGAGGGACTTCTGCTGGAGGATGCAACCGAGGAAGAAGAGCCAATGGTCCACTCGTCACCGCTATCCATACCGAAGTTTGCAGGGTGGAAGTCGTCCTCAGCCAGATCAGTGATACCATAAGCGTAGCCCTCTCTGGCTTCGCCAACCTCGACGTAGTCGTAGTCCCAGCGGAACATCTTTCCAGGCTGAAGTCTGGGCAGGAACTTGCCCTTGGCGATGTAATAGGCACCGGCGGACAGCAAGCTGCCACCAACGAGATCAACAGCGTAGTGGTGAGAGAGGTACATGGTGGACCACCAGAGCCATCCAGTGTAGATGATGAACAAGGGACGGAGCTTGGGGAAGGTGTGGCTCATGAACAAGGCTTCGATGGTTGCGCATCCGGAGTGCAGCGAAGGGAAAGCACCAAAAACCATAGGCGAGGCGGTGAAAGTGGACGTGTACAGGTCAATACCGAAAAGCTTGTCAATGGCGGCGAGACCGGCAGGAGAGCCTTGCATGGAGTAGTTGGCGGGAGCAAGACCGTACATGTTCTCGTACCATGGAGGAGAGCAGGGGAAGAACAACTGGATCATGACACCAGTCAAGTTCATGTAACCGAAAGCTCTTGCAAAGGTGGGAGTGGTTCCGGGGGGTCCGAAGAGGAACATGAGGCCAGAGCAGACGAAAGGAGCACCGAAGTGGGTGATGCCGTAGGGCAACCAGGCGAGGACATCGAGGACGACAGCCTTGTGGGCAGAAAGGATGTTGCTCAAGTTTGCGCCGTAAAGGATGTTTTCGAGGGCGGGCAGCACGCGCACCCAAATGGGCGGTCTGTATTCACCGGAGATGAATCTGGAGAAGTCGCGTTAGCAAGGGAAAGGGTAGAGAAAGGAGGCAGTGGATGCGACGTACTGGCAAGAGAAGAAGAAGACGAGCCATGCAGCAATTGGCAAGAAGGGCAGGAAGAATTGGCGAGTAACAGGCAACAGCAGGGACAGCATCAACAGCGTGGCAACCGTCGTCTTGACCATGGGACCGGGCGATTGGATGACACAGAGGGCGAAGATGCCGACAACAGCGAGGAAGATGTATTGGGCATCGTAGACGGACCATTGGTGGTCGCGGAGGGTCTGAAGCGTGTCTCTTGGGTTGAAGCTGGTCTGCAGCGTCGAGATGGACGAGGTGGGAGTTTGTCTGCTTCGGATCTTTGAGCGCGTGCTGCGGAACTTGCGGCGAAGACGATGAGGAAGCATGGTCGGTAGAGATGGAAGGAACTTGTTGCGTGTGAAGAAGCGTTGGGTCGAGTCCTCGTCGTCGGCGCCTCCAAGGGCAAAGTATTTGCTGCTCATGCTGCAAGAATGTGGGCGCCTGCCTGTTGCGAAGTTGCTATGCGGAGGAATACACCGAGATATCGTCGTGGCTAAGAGTAGAGCAACAGAGCAGACCGGGGCACCTGTGAGTTCGTGGACGGCGTCGAGAGGAGGAAGAAGAAGGTCACAGGCTCACCATTCGGTGCTTAGGAAGTAGAAGGATATGCTTAGGCAGTTATTATGAAGTAACCATCGCTCATCGTCTTTTTGGTGACCATCTCCCGGCAAGCGGCGCAACCGCCCGCCGTGCCAATCCCGGCGCAAAGACAGCTAATTTGCGCCTCCCATGGGACAATCCCATCATTCCACACCAAGACCATCGATGCCTGCATATCATCGCGTGCTCTGTTCTCGAATCTACGCTTGGTTTTCCTACTCTGTACAGCGTTCTGCTTGAACACACTCATTCTGTTCATCTTCTTCCCAGCCTCTTAGCTACTGACTATCTAGATACGCTTTGCCCGGCTGCCCTCGGAAGCTGACTTATCCGTCAAAACTTACCCTCAGCCTTTCTACCAAGCCTCGCTCGTCATGCCAATAAACAAATGCACCAGGGACAACAGGATGATACTCGTAGTTGGCTTTCATCAATCATGTGCAGCGCAAAGATAGCAAGGCTTAGCAACCAACATCACCATCCTTCTTCCTTCCATCCTGCGCGCGTACTGCGTATTCCCTTCGTATATCCTCTCACCGTAACCTTGATGCCTAAATTCCGAAATCACCAATCTCATGAGTCGTTGATCGCAAAAACTCCCCGAGTCTTGTCCTAATCCCAAGTGGACCCTACTTCCTTCTTCCGATTCTCCCCCACAAAATCGTAGAATATGCAAACACTTTCAACCCGTTTAACGAAACCACAGCGACAAGAGGACTTTGCAAGAGTCAAGCAGGAAATCTACGACGTATCCGTTTCTTGTCACGGCAATGCAAGCATCCCAGCCAATCCTTGCCCTCGTCGTTTCACAATATAAGGCTGACTGCAGCTTACAATCGATAAAACATGCCATGCCATGCCAATTGCTTGCTTGACCGCGGCGGCTACATAAAAATCAAAATCCGTTCTGAACAATTTATGCCCCCTTTCCTTTCTCTCTCTCTGCTGTCAAGAAAAAGGAGCCACCAATTTTCCCTTCCAACACCGGCCCTTCTTTTTCCCTCTATCTCACCGTCTTCTTCTAGACACACAAAAAAAATCTCTGCTCGTTCCCGTCGGTCGTTCCATCGTTGGTAAGAAAAAAGCGCCATCGGTCGCAATCGGCAAAAAGTCATCACAAATCTTTTGTGGTTCGGAGTCACGGAAGCAATCTCACTCCGAAATTAGTTATGCTCTTTTGACCATTTATTTGTGCAACACAAGCTCCCAACCAACACCAATGCACCCCCATTTCCCAAACTTCATGTTGAGACAAGATGCAGGTACGGAAAATCAAATCAGCGGTTGATGTGCCGTACTGTACACAGCGGCAGATCAAACACACGGCAGACCTTTCAAACCCCCTTGTCTTGTGTGACAGGACATGTGCATGCAGTTTCCACCCCACCCCTTGCATGTTTTTTTCTGCCATTCACCCATTGCTGCTCTCTCTTCTCCACACGGGTGGAAAATAAAAACATGGAGTTTGGACGGACGGGCCCCAGTCGCGTTGGTTGACACAGTGACCAAACCCTACCACCTAACCGACGCTTTTGGGTCCAGATTTCGTATTTCTCGCTGCGATCAAATGAAGAGAAAGGGAACCCGGTGAATATAATCGTGTGTTTTTGCCCTTTCCGTTTTCCGAATGTAGATGTTGGATGAAAATGTATGATCGTCAGTTCTGACAGGTAGGGACGAACGTGTTTATCATTTTAGATGCGATAATGGGATATGAAGAAAAGGAAGGTAGGAGGTTTTTGGCAGGTTAAAAATTCGAAAATTCCGGTTTTGGTGTTTTTTTAAAACACCATTTCGTGATAAGAAAAGGATATCCAAAGTCTTGAGCAAGCAAGACTGGAAAAGTAAAGAAGAGAAGTGAAAAGCAAGAAAACCACAAAAAAGAATTGGGGCATCCCAAAAAACGAATCGAACTTGCTGTTGCTGCTGATTGCTGCATCTTTCCTGCTCTGTTGCTCGCGTGCTTTGCTTTCCGGAAAAAAGAACGACTCCTGAAAAAACTCCATCTAAAAAAAGAGATAACATACATTCAAGACATTTCCGCTTTGTCTCGTATCGCTGTGGCTCAAAAAAAAAATCATAAACAATAACTCATTTGCTTGCGTTTCCCTTTGCTCCCCCCCTTTTGCACATAAAAGTTCCATGTTTCCAATCCATCCAAATGCTGTGTGTGTGTGTTCGTCAAAATTCATGTACGTGATAATCCCCATTGTTTCATCCACAAGTGTAATGTTAACCGCCATTCATGATCATATTCGTTGGTCAGGTTGATCAATGGCTTTCGAGCCAAGCATCCAGGCTGGCATTGAAGAGGGCATCGCCAGGGCCGCCGTACATGCTTGGGTTGAACTCGAGCATGTCCTCGGAGCCCATGAATGCACTTTCGACATCGTGGGTGGCGTTTGGAGAAAAGTCATCCTTCTCATCGACGCTGTGGGTTGATGAGGTGGCTGCGGGTGACAGGCACTCGTCTTCCTCGATGATGATGGGTTTGCAGTCGACGGTGTTGAAGTTGAATGTGTTGTCGCTGGAGCCGAAAGGTGCACTGGGGCATTGAGAGCTTGGGGGAGGGCTGTGAGGAAGCTGGGGTGGTGATGAAGGGAGAACCTTGACGTCTGCGGTAGGCAATGCGCTGAGGTCAATGGTATACTTGTACTCCTTCTTGGGCGAGACGTTTCCAGTGGAGAATGGTGAGGTAGGAGGAGTGTAGCGCGAGATCTCCTCGGCGTACTTGCCCTCTTGTTGGTAGTTGGCAAAGTCCTCGTCATCGTAGTCATCACCGACATTGGCTGCAGGAGTGTTGGGGTAGCTGGCCTCGCTTGCAGAAGAGCTTGCGTAGGTGAATTCTGAGTTTCTGCGTGCGTTCATCTCTCTCTGGTGAGCGGCCTTCTCAAGACGCTCCGAGATGTCGTAGGGGTTCTTGCGTGGGCGACCGCGTCTAGCTTGAGAACGCTCGTAACCAGGGAGAGCGCCGTCGCAGACTCCGCGTTGACGGTGGCGAGTCAGGGCATCTTGTCTGGCAAAGCCGTTGCCGCAAGGGCACTTGTGAGGCTTGTCGCCACTGTGAATCTTTGCGTGACGCTTGAGGTCATGCTGTCTAACAAAGCACTTGCCGCAGTGGTTGCACTTGAATTGGCGATCGCCAAGATGGGTTTGGACGTGGGCACGGATGTTCTCCTTGCGGCCGAACTTCTTGTTGCATCCATCAAACAGACAGGTCCACTTGCCATCGCAGTGATCCTGGGGGCTGATGAAACGTTGGACATCCTGAGGTGAGATGCCAGTGTCTTCAATACTAGCGTCGATGTCGAGAGTCTGCAGCATGGCCTCGCGAGGAGACATGGCGGACCTGTGAGGGGAATCTGTGTAATAGCTCATGTTGGGAGTGGCTTCGCCAGAAAGCATCATAGAATCGTGAGCGTAAGTGGCATGGCTGGGAGCAGGCGAAAGAGCTTCGTAGACAGTAGGTAGAGGGTTGAATTTGCCGTCCATGGGAGAGCGCATAGGAGAGCTGGGGTCAGCCAGGGATGAGGTGTATGAGGGTGTACACGCGTAGTCGCCAGCGAAAGACTCCTGGTAACAAGACTGGTTGTCTTGGAAAGGCTCCTGGACTTGGACAACGGGAACGTTGGCGTATTGTACTGGCATGGGTGACATGGCTTGGTGCATGGGTGACACAGCGACTGAGTTTGGCATGGGCGAGACGTCGAGAAGAGGCCCCTCCGAGTGGCCAGACATGGATTGCTGGTAATTTGAGCAAGGAGTAGTTGGCCGCGTTGCGACAATGATTGGTGTGGTGGGCATTTGAGGTTGCGATTGAGTAATCGGTGTCTGAGGAACATATCCGTATGTGCGGTAAACGGTCTGGATATGTTGTTCAAGGTTCAGGATGGCTTGCTTTGCTTGCTCTGCTGAAGCGATATCCTGTTCCATGAAGGCTGGTCTGAAAAAGTGCTGTTGGTTAGGGTCCATGGGATAGAGTCCCGGCTGGTAAGGTCTGTGCTGCTGCGTTTCTTGCACTGAATGCTGTGATGATGGTCGTTGTTGGTTAGTTGGCATACTTACCTCCTGTCGTGATAGGAGAGTCATGCCCTGGTCGATACTCAGTCCGCGGCGGTGGCCATTGGGACGTTGTCTTGACGAGGCAGACATGTGTGTGTTGATCATCGGGACCTCGAGCGAGTTCTGTCTTCTGTGGAGTTGACGTCGTCGTTGGATGCTCGAGGTTGAGTTGTGTGTTGACAGCATTTTGGTGGTGAAAGATTGAGTCCGGATGGGGTTAGTTGTCGAATTGGTCGAGGATAAGTTAATATCTCGGTATTCCGGATCTGTATAGAGGATTGGATTAGTATGTGCATATTGTGTGCATTCCAATGCATCTTTGGAGAATCGAAGAAGCAATAATATCGTACCTCACGCAGTGCAAGCCGCGTCCGCCGGGCGGAGAATGTCTTAGAGTCTGATCAGGCGCAACGCACTAGAGCGAAGCTTGGAGTGGATTGGTATGGGCCTAGCGGCCTGTGGGGAGGATGGTTTGGAGAGTTGTTATTGCGAGAAGGAGAATTGGATGGCTTTCTTGCAGATAGATGGTATCTACAGACTTGAGGGAGAGGGATATGCAGAAATGAAAACCGGAGGGCAGACAGGCCTACTAATGAGGCCTCTGCTTACATGGGGACGGCCTTTTGGCGCTGGTTGCTAGGTGAGGATGGATTATCCCAGCTGTTGCTGCGCAACGTGCAACGCCATGCAGCATGACGGAGGAAATCTTGGTTTCGTCCCGCTCCTTTGGGGCTGCCGCTGTCGTTCTCCCCACCTGTACCGAAGGCGGTGAGTGGCCCGATCGCGATGAGATGATCAAGATAAGATAGTGACCTCGGGATCTAGCATGTGAAAGCGGTCCAAGATTTTATCGCCGACGAGGCTCGTCTTGACAAACTTGAGGTCGACGTCGAGGTCATATCACTCAACATGAAGGTAACCCACTTCAACATCTTCCAATAATGCTCGAGCTGACTCGTTCAAGATCCTGGATGCCGGTACCGAAGTGCTCGACGACTATGATGTCCTGAAATTCATTCGCGACAAGCGCGCGCAAATCAAGGAGGAGAAGGAGCAGTCCAAGCAAGAGAAGAGACCCAACTCATACAGGCCGGCCAATCTCATGAAGTCACTACAAAAGGTCCGGAGCCATCTAGCCGACGGTCAAGGGCTGAGCTAATTCTTAGCAGCATGAAGAGCATCTCGCCGACAAAGACCGACCTTTCCTGGACAACCCTCACTACGACAACAACTCACAGTATCTGAACAAGCTGATGCAGACACTGGGCCCGAGAGTACAACTCACAAAGTCCGAATACCTGACCATCGCCAATCAACGACCCTTCAGACGCTCCCACATTGCTGCTATGATTGAGGATGCCGACACTCGCTTCACAATGGAAGAACAGAACTTCATCAGAGATGCTGTGACCGACATCTTGGGCATTCCGGAAAAAGAGGAGCAGAACTTGGACTATACTCCAGTCCAAGTCAAGGGTTGAGAGAACCGCTCACCACATCCAGAGAAGATCAATACCGGAGGACTCGGTCGTACTCAATGGCACCCATCACCACCCTGTGCAGAGATCTCAAGGGCTTTGTGAGCGCTTGGTGCAACACACGCAACGCGACAAATGCCGGCGCATGTGCGTCGCAGCCACTTGACACGGAGCCTGAGTAAAAGAGCAAGGAAGATGGCGCAAAAGAAGATACACACACGCCCTGGACACCACCGACAGTCTTTCAAGATGAACAGAAGTTGGTATATCATACTAGACGTGGTGCGATGGCAGACTGCACGTCGCATCCTCTTTTTCTACTTTACCTTTCATCCTTCAGACTCTCATCACCCTCGTCCTTTACATCGCAGTCTCAAACAAGGCTGCAACTTCAGTATATCAAGTATCAATAGTTTTCGTATACACATTGATTCAGCTCTCCTTGTAACATGGTTTTTTTTCTGCCGAGGTCAAACAAACCTCGACGGCTATCGGGCTAATCAGCCCTCTCAGCTCCTCTCTCGGACGCCATGTCAACCGCGACTCGAACGCCATATCTACGCTATCACCGTTGCGATAAGCAACCACCTAACCTTGCCAACCTTACTCGACCCCTCCAACGCCTATTACCACAATCAGAAAAATCTCGACCTATCATACATTTTTCAACAAGCTAAACGGAAAAGAACATGCTGCTATTATCAAATCAGTGTATCTAGTCGATAACTAATCGTTAACCCTCAACCCCCCATCCGCCCAGCGGATCCGGTTTTGCCGTATCGCTCACTCTAGCCTTTTGAAGTCTGCGTACTCGGTTCACCATTGTACCGATACTGACTGGGCCGATAATTGTACAGAGAAGAATCGCCCATGTTGCGACTAGAAAGATGTCTGAACTCTCTCCTCCTTGTGTTGTGCCAAAAACACCATTGCTTTCGGCTAAGGAGGAGATCAAGAAGCCAATTTCACCGCGCGCTACCATTGCACTGCCTAGCATTAGGGATGGGTATAGTGATTGTGGTTTTGGGAGTTTGCGAGGGGGTTGGCGCTTGCGTTTTGAATTTGCGGAGGGGGGTTGTTGGGGGTTGGTTTGGTTGGTCGAGGCATCGGTTGATGGTGTTGTGTTGGTGGTTTGTTGGCCTTCGGGTATTTGAACTTTGGTTGGCGTGCTTGTGAAGCGTACGAGTACCAGACCACAGGCTAGTTTGCCTAGGATCATGAGGATTGTGTAGACGATGCCTCGCCATACGATGGTACCACGGAACATTTGTGCGATGGGGATTGAGAAGCCTATAGATGCCTGATATACGTGTCAGTCACTGGACCACGGAGAAGGGGCTGCGTGATACTTACGAAGAAGAATGGCTTCAAGATAGTGTTCATGGCTGGTGCATACATATGCTCGTAAATCAGAGCTCCTCTCAATTTGTCATGTGTTGCTGAGACAGGTCGGTCGATTGCTGGTTCACGAGCATCATGTGCAGAATTGTCAGAAGACGTAGGGCTGGAGACAACAGCTCCTTCTCTTTGCGGCTGAGTGGTCTTCTTTCCCTTGCGGGCTTTCTTCTCCGTTACACTAGCAGAAACTTGCTCTTGTAATGTCGCGTCAACAAGTGCATCCCACCAGTTTATCACAGCTCCAGCAATATAAGCAGCGAACAGATTGGAAGTACCAGCATAAGTAGATCCAGTGACAAGACTTAACAGAACCAGAGTATGTGCAATGAAAGCTGCAACAGGTGTACGAATCCAAGTCCATAGTCTCGACTGCTCTTCATCCTTCTTTGCCGTCTGAGCTAAGATAGGTTTCGTGATAGGCTTCACGACAGCCCAGCAGACAGCAGGTACAACGACAGCGAAAGCGATGGAGACGAATACTGGCCGAATGACTGTTATAGCAGTAAAAGAGTCGGCAGATCGTCCAAGGTTGGATATGACTTGGACCATAACAAGACCAGCCACATCATCCAGCATGGCTGCACTGGAGAGGATGACACCGAGTCTACTTTTGTCGAGACCACTGGTGTTGAGGATGGTGAATGTCGTACCCAAAGAGGTTGAACACAATGCAGCTCCAGCGGCAAATGCTTGCACGGGAGTAGCTCCCAGCAGTCCCATCAAAACATAAGACAGACCGATAGGTAGCGTGATGCCAATAAGAGCGACCAAACCAGAGAGGTAGATATTCGACCACAGAGACGCGAAAGAAGTCGACAGACCACCTTCACAAAACCGTCAGCAAGCCACCCGCTATAACGCGATCTTCTACACACCTTCATAAACTATCAAAATCAACCCAAGATAGCCCAGCTGCATAACAGTATCTTGGACCTCTTCCGACAACCAATTCACACCAGGAGTTCCCCAAGCCACTCCGATCAATATTTGACCTACAAGACCACAATAAATGGCATTATCTAGTATCCAATTGATACCGTTGAGAACGAGTAGAAAGGACGATTGGATCAAGATCGTCACGATCCCGGGTTCGTGGTAGGGGAGGGCGGCTAGAGCCATATTGGTGGAAGAGGAATGGAGTACCAGACCACTTAGAAGCAAGCTTTCCTTGCTTGTTTTACCCTCTTGAAGTGTTCAGTAAAACAGTTCATACGTGGTGAAGGTTGTCGATGACTTCTTGGTTCGACTGTCCTAACGCGACGACGTCAACGCTTCGACTTGGCGCGGAAAAGTTGGGTGCTTGGGAATCTTGTCGGCATCTCTTGAACATACATAAGTCACACATCCTATCACAGGGACGAGCTAGATGGACGTCGAGTATATATCGAGTTCAGAAATATACATTAGACCGAAGTTGGCGTCTCCAAGCAGAGACGCGGCATAGACGCGGCAGAGTCCCTCCTACAGTAATATTTCACACTTGCATATTTCAGTCATTACACAGGCTGCAATATTCAACTAACATCATATCATACCTTTGTATGTCTGCCGCAAGTCTATCCACTAAGTTCTGATCAGATGCACACCCCAAATTTCATAATCTCATTACATCTCATTTTTCCACCATCCTCCCCATCAACCCTTCACCGCATCCTCCTCTTCCTTCCCTTCCAGAATCTCCTCTTGACTAACACTCTTCCTCTTACTCTGACTCCCCCTTCTAAAAAACTCTTTAATCGCTTCTGTCTTTGAAGTCCCACTGTTACCAGAATGTAACGACCAACTACTCGATCTGCGACGATTGTGTTCGGCTATCGCTATTACCTCCCATCAGCATCCATTACATTCTCTAGCAAAACAGAGACGGGGGCTTTTAGGAGAGACAAACATACCATCATGTACATCATTACTCGATGCCTTTTTCAATTCTTCTTTTATTTCTTCTGGGGCAACTGTGGGATTATGGTGAGTTTTCGGTGGTTTCGCATGGAGGAGGAGGTGGTATATTCGTACTCATGTTTCCTCGTCCTCCTCGACCTATTGATACGCGGTGGGGTGACACAATCGGTTCATCGCTGATGCTCTGTCTGCTGGAAGTCATGGTTGCTATTCTTGTTTTCCTTCCGCTCTGAGATTTGGTGAAAAGTTGGCGATTGTCGCTTTTGTCTCGTTTTCGCAAGTGTCGCCAGTGTCCCGTTCTCAATGCGGTTCTTCAGGTGGTGCTAGTTGATATGATCCTCGTAAAATTCTCGCTCTCATGTTATCACCGCGGAACCGACAGTAAAGAAAAGAAAAGGGCTAACGGCAACCATTATGCGAGAAAGACTCTTTATCTATAAGGAGGGGGTATGTGCCAGACCACTATTCAACTGCTTCTAGTCTTCTGACTTGAAGGTAGATCTTCCCCTTCCGTCCTAACTTATGATGCTTGAGAAAAGAAACTACCGAGGCACGGCGGGTAAGCTGCGACCAAAAATTGTTGTTTTGAGGAAAAGTGTATTTGATCGCTACGTCATCATCAACACCCACGTGGAAAAATCACATGCGCATTGTGAAAAACTGGGAGAAGAGCAGTCGATTCGGACTGGACAAGAACAACCTAGTATCCCGAGTATCATGCGTCTAATTAGGAGTCAGTTCTGCTTGTTGTGTTGTACGAGATCGTTAACATCGTCCAACTACATTCCTCTCATTTCCAAGCATGCTTTGTTACGCATGCTCCAAACCGCTCCGATACTTCGACAACTCTGGCCTCTGACAGGGGTTGTAACTGGACATACCTTCCCTCATCTTCCAGGAGCTTGACAAAACCGCGACCTGATTAGGCTCCACCGTCAACGCCGCTGCTGCTGCCATTGGTACGCTCCTTAGCAGCCTCAGCTCCATTCTTAGGACCAAAGTAATCCGGATCCTCATCGTAGTCCCTCAGCTTCAGTCCCATGCGGCCAGGGTTGATGTTCCAATGTCCAATGATCAATGCGATTGAAAACACAGGCTTTGCCAGGAAATCCAGGACACCATAGAACACCGCCTCGGAGTCTGGAGGAATGACATTGGCACCCTCGGACACACCCCAGCAGATGGGGTAGCAGAGCCAGATGAAGAGGGTCAAGCAACCACAGATGGTGTAGGTACGGGCAATATCTGAGCCGAGGTGCTTGGCATGTTTGCGGCCTTCAATGGCGAGATTCCAGAAGATGGCGAACATGGCGACGGTACCGAAGGCCCAGAAACCTATATGGAAGAGTCAGGTTGTGTATACGCCAGAATGGAAAGGAAAGTAGTTCTTACCCCATTTGTAGCGACTCTTGACGAGAGCGCCGACAAGGCCAGTAACAATCATGACTTCGTCAAGGAAGATGGTCCACAGGATGGTCGGCCAAGGTAAGCCGGCAGTGAGAAGGAGGTCCATGAGAAGCAGAGGCGTGGTCACGAACCTTGTCCCATGTCAGTATCACTTTTCAAGGGTGGAACAGAGACATATCTCACCAATCAATATAACGGACATAAAAGACCTCACGGTTGACGCCAGCAACCTGGGACCATGTCCTCTGCCATTCGACATCGATGGGCGTCCAGCCAAGGTTGGAGCCCATGGCGAAGTAGGCGATACAGGCAGTCGTGTTGATTGCAGCAGTGATGTAGAAGAAGATACGGTCCGTACGAGGCTTCATTGCAGATGCAGCCATCACTCCCAAAGCAACAAAGCCCATGACAGCACAGATGGCAAAGTAGAAATCCGATCCACGAACAGTGATGGCAATGTCGACATGCTTGTTGTTCTGGGTGTTTGGATTCACCTGGATGGCATCGTTTCGTTTCTCCAGCCAACTCATGGTCGCGGGAATAGATAGGTGCAGGTGCTAAGGTTTGATAGAGGATTGCTCCGTACGAGGGACGATAGAAGAGGCAGGAAGAGCATCTTATGTTTGTTGAGATTCTACGTGATGGATAAATTCGTCAGTGGCTCGTAACTCCAATGAATGTCCAGCCCCCCAGAGAAGGTGCGACAAGCAAGTCACTTCCACGTCAGACTTCTCATGACTTCCGCGGCCTGAACTAACGGCTGTTTCTTGGTCCTCTCCATGTACCCCTCCCATGCTATACCAGGCTCGCATATCGACTTTTCGGCAAACAAGTCCGGAGCCGTTTGAAGGACATGCTCCACATGCATAATCACAATTGCTGCCATGATTTGTTCAAACGAGCGTAAGTGAAATGAGGACACTGGCTAGTGATCAGCGGACTCAGGAAAGACTTAATGTCATTTCCATCATCTGATTCCCATGTTCGAAATCCATTGTTCGAAAGTCCATCAAGGGGAGCACGCAACACGGTGATGTCTCCGCACATGCAGTCGCGGCTCAAATGCAGATCATCAGCCACGCCGTCAGAAAAACAATACCATCTACGGCAGTCGCTCTGAAGCTTATTCTTAGCTTGGCACTCTCGTGTCGACAACCGGGGTCCTGCAACTGTTATTTGGAAGCATTTGTAGAGTACAATCAAGGTAAAGCGGCTTGTTCAGGGCTGAGAGTCTTTCTCCGAGACCAAAAGCAATCATGGCCTTGTGAAATCAAGTGCCAATAAGATATGGGATTATGATTACTGATCTGTTATCAGATACGTTCTTCTACCCATGCTAAACATCATCCTCAACATGCCGTTTACCAGAGGACTACTCCGAGAACGAAGATCGTCAAGGCCACCACGATACCTGTTAGACTTGCACTCGGCGAGCTGCTTCCCCCATTTGATGAAGTTGTCTGACTTGTGATTGCTGTCTCCGTCCCGGTAGGAGACTCTACTGTCGTCGATGTGATGCCAGGGTGCGAAGAGGATATTGGAGGGACCGAACTACCAGAGCTGACATCGGAGTCTGAGAATGAGCCAGGAATGGATTCAGACGTCGAAGATGCGATGCCTTGCCAGATATAATCGCCGAGGTTTTCGGTTGTGGTTCGTGTTCCTGACATGATCACCAGTGAGCCTCCACCCGTAGGCAGACTCAACATCTGGCCATCTACAGTGATGGCTGGACCGCCGGGATAAAGTGTCTGAGATGCAACTACAATACCAGATTTAAGAGGCGTGAAGGACAGTTGCTGCGAACCGAAAGCGAGTACCCCACCCGCAGAAGCTGCTGCTGATAGAGAAGCTGCTTTGCCATTGATGACAACCTCCCCAGTAGCCGATGGGGGTAGGCTGTAGATAGTACCGCTTATTGTTATCCCGCTGCCACCTGGAAATAGTGTCTGTGATGCGAACACCAGGGGTGTCACGGACGCAGCAACTGCAGAATATGCTTGGGATCCAATAGTAATGACAGGATCATAACCAAAAGCTTTGACTGGTGTTGGTTGTCCATCAATAATCACCGTATTACCAGAAATTGGCAATGAATACGTCGTGCCCGATACCTCAATGGCCGAACCACCAGGACTAAGTACCTGAGTTCCCACAATGTATCCACCTGCAAGTAGCGGCACAGCAGTCGCGCTACCAAACACCACAGCCGAAGCCGTCGGTATGTCTGTTAGACTCATGATGGACGTCGCTCCATTTATCACAATATTGGCTCCAGATATAGGCAAGGAATAAGTCACACCAGAGATTTCGATTGCCGAGCCTCCTGGACTGAGTGTTTGGTCTGCTACAAGGTAATATGCGCCGGAGGACTTTGGTTTAGCAGTGACTTCTCCAATGATAATGGTAGCTGGTGGTACCTGGATAGTAGAGATGTGTGTTGGCTGTCCATCAATCTCGACATTACTCCCGGACGGTGATAGGGAGTAAGTGGTTCCAGATATCTGTATAGCAGATCCTCCACGGCTGATGGTTTGATCTGCTACGATATATATACCAGAGGCCACAGGCGTGGCTTTGATTTCACCAAAAGCAACAGGTGCTGAAGGTGGTTCTTGAGGCGCGATCGTTGACACAGATGCAGATTGTCCATTGACAAGCACATTGCCACCAGATGGCTGCAAGGAGTAGGTTGTGCCAGATAATTCAATCGCTGGACCGCCAGCAGAAAGGGTCTGGCCTCCAATAGCATATGCAACAGAGGAGTAAGACCTATCAGTTGCGCTGCCAACCACTTCTGGTGTAGTAGGGTGATCATAGGCCGAAGCCACGAGCGTCTGCCCGTTGACGATGACATTGCTCTGTGAAGCCTGTATGGAATATGTGGTACCGGAGACTTCGACTGCCGGTGATCCTGGTGCGACAGTTTGATCTCCGATGATGAATCCACCGGATACAATGGGAGTAGCGGTAACTTTTCCGATCACCACAGGTGCTGGGATAAGAACTGAAGCTGGTGAGGAAGAGACTGGCGATGTCTCTACATCTGTCAAAGCCTCAGACGGCTGAGCTAGGTCTGTCGTTCCAGATGTTTGAATAGCAAGTCCTCCAGTTCTGGGGATCGTGGTTTCGATGACAAGAGCGACAGAAGAAAGCAATGTCGCAGTAGCACCTCCAATAACAATCATGACCGGATCGGTTGTTCGAATGGCTTGCGTGGTTGTATCCGCTGCAGGGACATTGTTCTGAGAAGGAGCTACCTTGGATGAGCCTGCCTCTTGGCTAACAGCGGCCTTGGTAGTCACGTCTGAAGGCTTGCCCATATTGGTTTCTGCGGAGTCAGGAGCTGTTGTTTTTGAGGCATCGTCGGTCGGCTGGTCAGACGAAACTTGATTCTGTGTCGTTTGATGGGGTAGTATGGTAGGAGATACAGTGTCTCCTGATGCCACCGATGTGAGACTTGATGCAGCAGCAGTGTTGCCTTGCGATGTTGCTTCAGTCGACTTTTCAGGAGTTGGAGCAGCTGGTGGAGTGGTATCTTTATTCGAGTCATGTGGACTTTGAACTGATGAGGGTGGGGTTGCGGTGCTGACGTGTGATGTAGCTGTAGGCGACGGCTGTGTTTGGGTTGATGTCTGCGAGGGAAGAGGGTTCTGAGACACCTTAGTGGTTGGCGCACTTGTCATCATCGTGCTTGTGGGTCCGATTGTCGATGTTTTGCTGGCAGGCGCGGCTGCCGTGGTACTTGCTGTATTGATGTACATTGCATTCGTCGTGCTGGTCACAGCGCTCGAAGATGTCAGGAACGAGACACGGATATGTAGCTGAGGTGCGCCAGCAGCAGAGACAGGCGAACAGCTCAAGATGCTCGGGACATGGGATAGGACGTCAGGGTTCTGTGCCAACCAAGTAAACAACTTGTCGTCTATCTCTGTTATAACAGACTTCTGACTCCAGGTACTCGTTTGGGTTGACACGAAGCTGTAGTAGGGTGTTGAAATCCAGAAGCTTGAAACCGATATGCCACTCCCTTCAAGGCTGTATGGCAGATTCGGAGCTCGAGCGGCGTTTGAGAACCAGGATTGAGCTATTGACGCGACCTCGTATGTAGAACTCTTACTTCTGTATGTACCCATACAGGTTCCAGCACTATTGAGCTGGCCGGAGAAGACATAAAGTGATGCAAATGTCATGAAGGGCGTTGGGGATGCTCTGACATGAACAGTCAGCAAACATCCAGGAGGTCCGTTTTCTTATTACTCACATAGTCGTGTATACATCGTCGTATCTTGTATCGTTCGATGCAAGCAACACCGTACCATCATAAGCGCCGCCATAGTAAGGACCATTGATATCAGTTTGTACACCAGGGAGGATGGGCGTCTCGCCCAGGTCGGCGATGTAACCACCCAGAAATACTGTAGAGTTGGGCGGTTGTGTGATCGTAGCAGTCGGGACGACGGTATTGTTGTAACGCAGATACTCTGTTATGACTGTTCCGTCAGGATATTCCACGTCGTGATCGGTGTACCATACTATCAACCCAACCGCGGGGGCGTATATCTGGCAGCAAAATGAACCAGATGGCGACGATGGAGTCGGTTGAATAGATGCCGAAGAGTTCTTGTACTGGAAAATCGCTTGTCTTGGAAGGTGCAACCCAAACACGGCTTTCAAGTGGAAGGCATACCACAACGCTTGGAAAAGCTTCGCCATCGTTCTGAGGCACACTTAAAAAAATTGAAAGAGGGGCAATGTGACATTTGCATGGCTGTTGCGCCTTTATAATGTAATACTGGACATATTGAGGGCACCGCAATTCTATCCTAGGGAATATGCACCCTCGAAGGATTATTGGTAGGCGCACCTGCATACAGATTGGTGTATTCTGGCCCCGCGACCGCGTCCAACATGGACCTGCAGCTTGAATGCCACAGGCCGTAATAAGACTCAAGTGGACGTTCTTCATCCGAACGTACGCGCTTGGTTGGCGAATTGTTTCGGATGGCGGAGCTAGGCAATTCTGATCTTCAGTCCGAGCCGACTTTGTAGGGTATCGGGCTGTCAGCATGCATGAATCCTTTCAGCCTTGTTTCCGAATTTAGAAAAGGGCTGGGACGCCTTTCCCTGCGCAGTTTGCGTGCGGATGATATTTCCGTGCGCACGAAATCGGCTTCTGCGATGGTTTGTGGGCTTGAGTAAGACCTTATCATTTACCGCTGAACATCATCCAGCACCAGACCACGTGTCAACCACAGCCTCCATTTGCGGCACAAGATCCTTTATTTTGAATGGTTTTGTAACCACAGAGTCCATGCCAGCTTCAATCGCGGTTGCAATTTGTTCGTTGCGAGCATTCGCCGTAATCGCGATCACCGGTATATGGCCAGATATTTCTCCAGACTGTTCGAGTGCGCGAATGCGACGGATGCAGGTCAGTCCATCCATGACAGGCATTTCTATATCGAGCAATATCAGGTTCAGCGGTGTGGCATCCGAAGTGCTTGAGAGATGAGTTGTCGTAGAAAGGAAGTTGAGCGCTTCTAGACCGTTTCCAGCTACATTCACTTCGCAGCCCAGCTTCCGTAGCTGTTTCGACATGACTTTGCAATTAATCTCGTTGTCTTCCACGACTGCGAGATGTTAGCGTTTTCTTTTCTCTCTGTTGTATATTCTAATGGACTTACTAAGCACATGCATGTCGTGTACCAGAGTTTTCGGCTGTGGTACTGTATCTACCTTTTCCGGGACTTTGACTTCATCGAAAGCACCGCCCATGGCATGTGGCAAGTTCTTGACACTGACGGTAGACCCGACCGAAGCCACAGAACCTGAACGACTCGCTCGGACGGCGCGCTTAGCTTTGATGTAGAATGCGAATCTGCTGCCGACTCCAGCTTCGCTGTGTAACCCAATTTTGCCCTTTTGGAGCTCGACTTGCTCCCGGGAAATGAACAACCCTAAGCCTGAGCCGCCATACTGTTCAGAACAAGTCAGTCAAGGATCGAATAGATAACTGAGAAACGCCACTGACCTGTTTGTATGTCTTAGGTGCTTGTGAGAATCGTTGGAACAGCAACTGTGACTCTTCTGGCGTGAGCCCACAACCAGTATCCTCAACGCTGAACAACAGGTAAACATCGTCACCACTGTCGTCCGAGTCGAGGGCTGCAAGCATTGCAGTGGCTGTCTCAGGGTCGTCATGATCCTTTTTGCGCGGTTTAACGAATTCAACACCACAATCGAGGGCCGATGGCGGTGCAAAGAAGTTTCCATAGGACAACGTGATGCGGCGGGTCTCTGCGCTTCGAGTGAACTTTAACGCGTTGGTGATCAAGTTAATTATAACTTGGAGTAGACGACTGGGATCACACATGACATCTGCAACCGCACAATCACTCGACATCTGTTCGACTTTGGTCACGATATCCGCGCTCTTCAGTTCGGTCTCGAACATCTTGAGCGCCTTTTCGACTACTTCTCGTGGCCTAGTTCTTTCCGGAGCCAAGACCAGGAGGTTGGAATCGAGTTTTGAGAAGTCGAGCACTTCATTGATTATCTGCAGCATGTGGAAGGCGCAAATGTTGATCGTGTTGGCTGCGTCAATAACGTTTTCGTGTGACGCTGCTGGTGTTGCATCGAGCGAAGTCGAGAGGATTGACTCAGTAAGTTGTATGATGCTGCTCAGCGGGTTCCGCATTTCATGCTGTGGATTGTTCAGTGGCTCGAATCATTGAAACTATAGGAAGGTTGACCTACCGAGATCATGTCAATAAAGTTTTGCGCCTGCCTCTTCGTTTCAATCGCTGCGTTCATTCTTTCTGTGGTGAGAGCCTCAGTCAGCTTTTTCGAAGTAACGTCAGTCAAGTAGCCTTGGAATGTCACCAAGACACCGTTAGCATCGCGTTGTGGGAAGCAGACAACTTCCAGCCATCTAGCGCGCGTCGGGCTGGATTTAGTCCCTGCCTTGACACGGAACTGGAAGTTGAGTACTGAATGAGACTCGGCAACGGATCTCCAAGCCTCTTTGCTGAACTCTTCGTCGTCTGGGTGTATGCAATCTCGCCAGGCGTATCCTGTTTTGGCCTTTTCGAAATATTCGTCTCTCTTTTCACCTAGCAGCTCCAGGAAGCGATCATTCAGATAGAGTGGCGTGCCATCTCCTTTGTACAAAAACATGCCAATCGGAGCATCTTCCGCCATACGAGTGAATGTTTCCTGGCTCTTCTCGTTCTTGAGAGTTGCGATATTCAGCTCTCTAGATAGTTTGGCAAGGTTGATTCGGTAGCCAAAACTATCGTCGGTCCGTAATGCCTTCCTCTGTTCAGAGGGTGAGTCCAGTATGGTGACTGCTCTGAGCAAAATCTCGTTCAGTGAATACATGAACTTCTTCATATAATCATCGGCACGCCGCCTAGGATTGACACCAATAACCACCGAACCTAATGCAGATCCCTTGATGTCGAAGATGGTGAAAACAAACGCTGAAGCGACTGTACCTAGTTCAGGCATAAGAATCTTCAATTCGGCCGGAAGACTTTCGTCTTGGAGACAAACGACATTTTCGTCCCGTTCTGCCATTTCCAGAGCACCTTTCAGTTCGGCAGAAGATTTCTCGAAGGGGCCGTTCGATTTAAGGCCTGATGAGCCATATAGGAAGTACTTCTCTCCAGAAGATGTCGTTGTTTCCTTGTTGATCATGAAAAGCAGTGTGTAGGCTATGTCGTCAGCCTCTTCATCCAGTATTCCTAGAAAATCAAGCCAAAGACTGGAGAGATCGGGGGCGTGGACAGTCCCTTGTAAGAGGTTGCGTGTGACATCTTCCCTATTTCTCCGGAAAACTTGGGGGGTTACTTCGTTGACGAGATTTGCACAGCCAGTCCAATGACCCTGATGGTCAACTATGGGAAGAAAAAAGCCTTCGAAGTATGACTCTTCGAGAAAGCCTTCCCGATCGAGCAGAAACAATGTTTCCTTGACGTGGACAGATTGACCTTGTTCCCAGCCGGTCTTGATCAGCCCAGCCGTTTGATCCCGCACAACCTGATCCCAAGTGTCGATTGATTTGTTTCCAAGTGCACCTGGGTGTTTGTTGCCGAACATCTCAGTTGTAGGCTCGTTATAGATCTGAATAAGATCAGCTCCCCAGTAAATTAGGACTGGATGCGGATAATGCATATAGGTTTGAAGAGTCGCACGCAACGCTGCTGGCCAGTTATGCATGCGTGAACCATAAAGAGCACCAATGTCAGTCTGGCTCCAGTCGTAGGCCATCAGATAGCGTATCCAGTTGTTGGTAGGCACCTGGTCAGGGAACTTGATCCAGTCATGAACCAGACTGTCCAGTCCATTCTCCTCTGTCCTTTGGCGCGGAGGCGGTACAAATTCATGCTTGCAGTATATCACCACGTATGATGTTCCGAGCTCTTTCTTGATCCATTCCCTGTCGGCGAAATCTCCAGCTGGCGTCGCTTTGGCCGAGCACGTGCTGCTTGTTTCGGTGGAGAGCCATTGATTTAGCGCGTCAGAGGGTATGTGGGCAAGGGCGTGTTGAAAAGCGGCGTTTTGGAACAGACAGGTCGGTTGCGACTGTGTCGAGTCCAGTATACAAGTCGGACGGTTATCGTCAATGGCCAGTTGAACCAGGAGCTTGAGCTCAAGCGGCAGCTCTTCAAGGAAACCCTCTGACGCCATTGTGTCGTGCCGTCGTCCGTATCTTTCGTATTTCGTCCTTTTCAGCACATTTCATCCGTCGATCGTGACGAGTGGCGTGTCGCAATATGCGCTCGTGTCTTCTGCGTACTCGCTCTGGAGAGAAGAACTAGGAAGACATTTGTGCGAGTCCGCGCAGCAGCGGCGTAGGGACAAGGACCCGTTCGGCAACGGCGGCGCTGAAGGTCTAGACTCTGGAACAACTTTGTGACAAACCCGCCGCCTCCCTCAATGCTACTTCCCTTGAAAACTAATCTATCAACTTTCTTGCTGTATACGAGCACGTCTGAGCAGTACAACTCCTACTGCTGTCTAGACTGGCTTCTCTACTTGTCGTATCGCTCGAGACGAATTACGACGGACTTGAAATAATGGCACGATTAGACTCGAACTTTATCTAAAGCCTCCACAGTTCCGTGAGCCGCATCTAGATGGTGGCGTAGGGGGTCACCCTGCTTGAACCCCTCTTGCTAATTAACTTGTCGTCTGAAAGTCTTAATATGATGGCAAATGCACTTGTTATTTGGTATCTGTGAAGATACAGTCGAGTTTGTATTGATTCTAGACTGCATATTTCACAGGGTCATTTGATGGTCGTGGGAACAGAATCTTTACCACAAAACAGCCGAAGCAAGGGAGAAGAACATGTGCAAGATGTCTTGCACATGTTTACACAATGACACAATCACACTTCAATATCAGAGCACTTGCAAGACAAGGGGTTTTTTAGAGAGGAAATGGAGTCGAGATCGTTTATCATTGCAGAGTAAAGTCTGCTCATCGAGCGTCTACGCAGTGACAGCTCCAAAGATACCTACGCCTTGATATGCACGTAGCATCTTCCCTATATAACGACATAACACCGAATTTCATGACTCATGATTGTAGACTCTTGTAAAGATCAGTCTTGGACGACAGTCCAACGTCGCTTGGGAATGCCTGCTTCACGAGGAAATGTACCGCTCGGTGCACTCCCCCAGAGGCCTTTCTGACTTAGAGATCGTGCCAACTTTGGTGGTGGATTCTCACCGACCGTCGGTAGCGCTGACACACTCGATTTGGCTTCTTCTTGTATGGTACCTGCGTCTGGCCCCGCGTCTGTTTCCGTTTCTGCGGATCGACCCTCGGCTTTTGGAGAAACCGAACGCTCTGGCGTAGTCACCTTAGGAGTAGACAGACGTGCTGCTAGTGAGTTTGATCGAGCCAAGACGTTCAGGAAGCCAGGAGAGTCACTGTCTTTGGCACTGCCTGAGTTCCAAAGACCAGTGGGCGAGTCGTTCTTGTTAGCAGAAGGAAGGATAGGGGTTGTGAGAACAGGTGTGATGGCTGGTCGAGAGGGACGGCGCATACTACCAAGCGAACTATTAATTCTGGCTCTCGGCTCTGGCAGGTTCCAGCTCGAGTCGACAGGAGCGCCAGCCGAGGCGTGGGAGCTAGCTGATCCAAAGCGACGACTGCGTGATGATGGCACAGTTTGAGAGGCAGAGAGAACAGGTGAGCCAATCATGGGCACAGAAGACTTGGTAGGATCGACACCAGGACGAAGATGTTCAGACGAAGCAACAATCTTCATGTCGTAATAGGAAGACAAGCCAGAATCAACGGAGCTCTTTCGTCGTGGGACAGGGCGGCGTGTTGCATCCACAGGGCCAAGAGCAGGCGAATTTCCTAGAGCTGGCGAGTCTATAGGTGAGATAAGCTCGCCGGATGATGGCGATGTAGAAACATCATCCTTGCGTACAGCCATGGTGAGCGAAGCCATGCCGACATCAAGTAGGACAGGTTGGTTGGTGAGGGCGCCGATCAGGGCATTGCAGCCGGCTCCATGCGTGACCAGCACGACAACAAGATCTTCGTCATCATCGTCGTTTGCTTCTGGAACAGCTTCGTGGTCATCGGCAACAGGCTGCTTAGACTCGGATTGAGTTGTGGCATACCAGTCAACCATACTGGACAAGCCATGTCGGAAGCGCTTATGCATCTGGCTCCATTCCTCCCCGAACTTACCACCGTCGCCCCAGCAGCGTGGTTCGCGCATGCTATCCCACTTGTAGTCCACCTTGACACATTGGTCACGAGCGTGAGCGACATAGCCGCGAGGTATAGCATCGCCAGGTGAAATAGCATAAGTCGGGGTAGGTGGAGTATAACCCAACGAAGTGTCGTGTTTGTGCGACGAGGGCGAAGGATTGGCGGGTCTGAACTGGTCGGCGGACTTGTTGGTGCCGAGGCTGTTTGTGCGATCTCTGCCTGGTACCTCGCGCGAAAAGACTTGCCAGTTTTCCAACGGGCCATCGGTTTCATGTGATAGAGGAGAGGGATTGACGTTGCTGACCGAGTGCGAGTGTTGGCGTGCGGTTTGGTTGGTTCCCCAGAGATTACCGCCCGACACAATCGGAGACGAAGGTGTATAAGTGTCGATGTTGTCAGCCTGACGCAGCAATTCGGCCTTTGCTGCCGTAACCATCAAGGTGCTGTCTGGAGGCGGCGTAATCATTTCGAAATAGTCGGGCGATAGCCATTCGCCCAAGAAGGCATCGACACGGAGGGTGGTGCGTATGAGGGCCTGCTGCTTTTTGTGGTCCTCCTGCTCTTTCAGCGAGGAGCGGAAATACTCGCGCGACTCAGGGTGATGCTCGGGTACGGGTCGTAACTGGGGCGAAGCAGTTGCATCTTTCGGACGCAAGCTCGGGGAGCCACGCAGTTGGCTGAGTGTCTTGATGCGTGCATCGCTGCTCTTTCTGGCGTTTGCTGGCAAGCCTTGGTACTGCGACAGACCGGCGCTGATGCCGATACCCGTTTGCACGCATCGCTGGAAGGGCGACGAGTGGATGACGACCTTGTGCTTCCGACGCTTCGATCCGTTCTTGAACGTCGACTTGACCTTCAAATCGCCTTCAGACAGGGCGAAGTCTCGGATACCCAGACCCGAGTCTGTCGGCGCGCCAGCTGGTGACGAGGTGCCCGAGGTGGCCGGGCCCTTCTCTCGATCGTGTAATAAGCTGGCAATGCGCAGACCTAGCGCTCTCGATTGGATCCATCCGCCATAAGTAAGAGGCGGATCATAGGGTGTAGGCGACGTCAGATGCCATGATTTGTCGGCTGCGTCGAGTCGAGCTCCGTGTCTGTCGAGAAGCTGTCTGTTAGCCACATGCCTGGGCTATCGTCGAAGCTATCAATCGGGCCTACCTGACGACTATCACGACGGCTGGCTCCTTTGGCATGGTGCAGCGAATGGTCGGGTGATAGGGACAAAGTCTCGCGATAGCCTCGCAGCTATGAGACAACCAAAATCAGGCTGCTACGATGATGTCGTCGATTTACTCCAAGTTTGCTCTCCCGAACAAGTCAAACAACAAGTGCTGATGTGAAGGCTATGACAGTCATGTACAGTCTAGGAGAAACACAAGCCACCAAGGGCCAAAGACTTTCTTCTTGATCAATCGGCAACTGACACCGAAACAGGACCACTCGGCTCCCGACAGCACACCTTCCCGCCGCCTCCGCCGTCCGCGCCAAGCATCTGCATGACTTAGCTCCGAAATCTCCGAAGCCTGCGCCAGCAACCTAGCTCTCAAGACAAACTTGTGTGAACAACCAACACTTTCCAACGTTTCTTCATGAGTCCATACATATTTGCTTCGATTCTTACGCAACACACCCGAGTGCATTTTGTGAATGCTGTCAGCTCTTTTTGTGGTAGGATCTGCGCGTTTCGAGTGCCGCTTCAGCCTCCGCCGTTCGTCTTCCTGACCAAGCCTCCTCGAAAATGCCTCTCTGCGAACCACCAATCACCGCAACTTCTCCCTGTACCCACAGCCTCGCATCCTGTTGTACCATCATCTTTAGCTCACGCTGAAACTGCTACGTGTTGTCTCACGCTCTCTCGGACATTTCCAATCATCCCCTTCGGCTCGCAAATCATCCGGCAACTGCTTCGGCTGATACAAAGGCCGTCGGATTCTCTGAATCCATCAAAGGCATACCGGCTGAATTCGAGTTTCGGAAATTGGATACATTGGCCCCATGTCCTATATGCCTGATACATACATGAATCCCCTGGCTCCTACTGAAGGTAGTCACCTCCTGTCTCCTTATGAATCACGTCAAACAATGGCTTGGCACTGAAATATCCTGCCATGGGACTTCCAATCGCCTTGAACGTGTACACGGCATCCTCTTCATCGATCTTCTTGGTCTCGCCTCCACGACCCCCTGCTGCTGCATCTGCCATGAGTTGTGCCTGGCAGCATTTCTCCAGAGACACAAACCAGAAGACTGTTTCTTCCACCGTCTTGCCCACAGTTAGGAGTCCGTGGTTTTGCAGAAGAGCCGCCTTCTTGTTACCAAGAGCTTTGGCAATATTGTGGCCTTCCTCAGCCGCGAGGACGATGCCGTTGAACGACTCGTACAGGACGTGGTCGTTGTGGAAAGAGCATGCATCTTGGGTGATCGTATCCAGTCTTCTTCCCAGCGTACAGAAGGATCTTCCGTAAATGCTGTGGCTGTGTGCAGCTGCAATCACATCGGGTCTTGCTTTGTGGATGGCACTGTGAATCATGAATGCTGCTGTGTTAAGCAGTCTAGTCTCGCCTCCACCGATGATTTCGCCTTCCTCATTGACATGAATCAGATCTGACTTGTTGATCAACGAGAATGCCACTCTGCATGCGACATGTATTAGCAAGGGCAGTTCAAACTACTCTCCATACCATCAAGCTGCTTACCCAAAAGGATTGACCCAGAAAGTCTCTGGATCTACAGGATCACGAAGAGTGATGTGACCAGCCACTCCTTCATCGAAGCCAAACTTTCCGAAGATTCTGAACGCCGCGGCAAGACGACCCTTCAGATATTCACGCTCTTCATACTTGTCGGCAAACTTTGGTGGTCTGCTCGTCTGTCAGGAGATGTTGCCACATTATGATCTGCACTTGGACTCACTTGGGGAACTTGCCCACCTGCAATGCTGCAGAGGGCTCATCAAGTCCCGGCTCGTTGGGTGCGGTGCCAGCCTTTTCGGAGTCTGCGTGTGGTGCCATTTTGGTTAAGATATAGTATTTGGAGATGGAAAAAGTAAATGGCAAGAAGAGACGTAGGATCAACTCTTTTGTATCTTGCTGACCTTAGCTGAGTTCGAGGTAGGTTCGGTTGTCGGTCTGTCGGTCTCGCATCTGTTGCCCCATCCGCCATGTGGGGAGGCGGGGTAATTTAGGTACGTCCAACGTCCAACCTTGTCCTAATCGTTGCAGATCAATGCTCGTGTTGCCTCTCTACTGTAATTACAGCGTATCTTCGGAAGCATCGGAAACCCCAGATGCCTTGCAAGAAATGAAGATTCTGGAAAACAGTTCAAGCCTTATCCTCGAGCTTCTCAGAACGCCGACAGCAAGGCCCAAAAGCATCTTTGAGAAGAGAACACTCAGCTTGCGCATCATACTGGTATGACCTCTTACATCTCATCTTACGCGTACCACAAACGAGCAGATGCGCGGCGAAGGTGAGGAAAACTCCTCAATGACCCACCCTCCCTTTGTAAGAGGTTCAAAGAGCAAATCAAAACTTCAATACACAGATGCAAACCGAAGACCCCAAGAACATCATTCAGTCTCTGCAAAGACATGCGATTTTCATCGATATCAGCCGTGAGGAAGACAACGTTAACACCTTCAAAAAAAAAAAAAAATAGTTTCGGGCCAATATCACATCCACCCGGATCACTCGGTTTCAAACCGAGATCCTGAATACAAATACACATACACTTTGTTACGATATTGCATAGACTGATATCGGTCTACTCTACAACTATATCTTCATCTCTCGTGAGTTGTGAAATAACACTATGATATCATACCCACACACTCTATTCTCATTGTCACGAAGGCCTTGTTTCGAAGAATGCAGGTGCGAGAAGCGCTGTATGTGTAAACCGGTTCTTACAGCTATAGTTGGTCTTTCTCAAAAGCTCAGAATAGACCTGTGCTGACCGGTTCTTCTGTTATATCCTCTCATATACTAGTCATCTCAAGATCTAGAGCCACCCGAGGACGAAATCATGGAAAATTGGGTCCTGATTTTGTACCTAACGAAAATGATCAACATAGATACACAGTGTCATGTCCCAAAAGAAAACAAGTATTATACAAGAAGTTATTGGAAACAAATAACCACGCTATGCACCCTTAACAGATGCATAAATTCCGGACTCCGATCTCTCCTCTTCCTCTACCCGCCCAATATAATTACAAAACATTATGATACATAAGCAATAGCCACGATGGGTCGTTGCCTAAAACTTCAATCTCGAATCTGATTAGTCATGCAGCTGTTCTACTGGCTAGGTTTGCCGTCGCCTTTGCCACCATTGTTCTCAAGCATCTTGCCGAGTTCCTTGAGCTTGACTGGCTTGGTCATGAAGGTGTCGACGCCACTGCTGAAGGCTTCTTGTTGAGCACTTGCGCTTGCGAGACCAGTGAGGGCGATTATGGTGGCGGGTTTGATGTTGTTGGCTCGTTCGTGAGCACGAATGTTGCGTGTGGATGTTAGACCGTCCATGACCGGCATCTGATAGCTGGTTAGACTCGATGCGGTGAAATTCGAGCAGGGGAGAGATTCGACTTACCGATAGGTCCATGAGTACGTAGTCGAAAGGCGGGTTCACTTGTTGATTACTGGTGCCGATTTCCTCACATTGTGATTTGTAAGCCTCAAGTGCTTCAAGTCCATCGTTGGCGGTCATAAATGCGTGACCGGCTTTCTTGATGTAGGTGACCAGAAGCTGAAGATTGATCTTGTTGTCATCGACAAGCAGAAGTTTGTGAACAGGCTTATCCGTGTCTGAATTGGTCCTAGAGAAAGGGCTCATGGAGCCGGCGGTAGGTGCCGGAGAGGGAGGTTGAGTGGCCAGCGGGTTAGTGTCCAGTTTGGGCACCCTTGATCTGCCCTGTGAAATCACCAACGTGTCTTGGTGTGGGTGTTTCAATGGAGCATCTCCATTGTGACCCTTCTCTCCAGCCTCTACGGCCATAGCAAAGTTTTCTGACTCCAACACCTTCTGGAATGGGTTGTCATGGAGCTCTTTATCTTCTCCTAGATTGTCGTCCATGACCTGGCGTACTGATGGCATTGGTATGCTCGGATCTTTTGCGTTCTTGTGCGCTTCTAAGCAAAGTGTGAGAGACTTGGCCAACTTCCTCGGTCCACATCTATATTGGTAGTCAGCAAGACGAACTGCGATCTTCGGAGGCTCGGTGATGACCCACGGCTGAGAAAGAACTGCAGAGACGTGAGCACTTGGGGCATGCATCATGGCATTAGCCGCAACCACGCTGTTGCAGATTACCAGCAAAGGAATATCGGCCTCTCGGTCTTGGGCCTTCTGGTCGATCCTGTTCTTCATACGTCTCTCCAATTGATCCTTTACCTGATCGAGGCCTTTTTCTGTAGTGAGGAAAACGTCGACGCCTGTTTGGTCAAGGCCTTGGGTTATCTGCATATCCATACTTCAGGTACAATTAGCAAAGTCCTCTGAAAGAATGAGATGCGGTATTTGTTCAACGAGCCAGCTCACAAATTGATTCGACATGGATGAGACGGCGTCCGCAGCCCGTCTCACCAATGTTGATCAAGTGCGCAAGACTGATCCGCTGTTTTTGTACCTTCAGCTTACGTACCCAAACCAATTTTGACACATCCGGTGGAAAGAAGCCATGAACCTGTGACCAGCGTTTTCCGGCGACCGTGTACCTGGTTTCGGCTCTTTCTCGTAAGAGTCTGCGTCGAATCCGATGAAGCCAATCTTGAGTCCTTTTGTCTTCTTCGCAGCACTTGTTACAACATTCTGCTCTAGCTCCTCTTCCGGTATCGGAACATGGTGCATCGTCAAGGTCACTGTGGTTGTAGTTCCTTTGCCTTGTTCGCTCTGCACATCAATCTCTCCTCCCATAGATTTGATGATTGCAGAGATGATTGCTAGGCCTAATCCGGTGCCAGGCTGCAGTGAATCCTCTTGAGCGAATGGAGTGAAGAGTTGCTTGTCAAGGTACTCTTTTGAGATTCCCTTGCCTGAGTCCGTTACAGACAGCGTGACCTTGGACGAGCCACCCTTCTCCTTGGACGGTAATGGCTCGCTGTGAAGACAAACTTGAATAAATCCACTGGAGGTGTATTTTCTATGATTAAGAGCAGATTAGCTGGCAAGTCCCATCAAGAACCGTTCTGCAGTACTCACAGGCTGTTGCCGAAAAGATTCATCAGAATGCGACGCCAGGCTCCAGCTTGAGTCCGGAAAATCCAATGTGAGTCTTCAGCCTTACTGATGTCCACGACGATGGAGACATTGCGTTCACCACCGGCACTCAGTGAACCACCCTTGACCTGCTTGTTTGCTCTGGGCATCTGCTCGGTCTCCCGGCCGGCTTTGATGAAATCGTGACCGGCAAAGACCGTCTCGAGCACCTCTTCGGTGATCACACTGAGATCGACGTCGACGTCCAAAGCAAAACCCTGTTTTTGGGCGTGTGGGTCTGAACTGCTTGTATGCCGCTGGGTACTCTTCCTGGTGAAGTTGTTGATCTTGGCAAAATCGAGCAAGTGGTCGATCGTGTCTAATAGAGTCTTACCACACGTCTCCATAGTATGTACTAGGTTCTCCTGGAAAGGATCTAAGGTTGAGTCTTGGAGACACTCGACACTACCAAGGATACCTGGAGGAATCAGCGGCTGGTGTGACCAATCATTTGAAAGCGTGCCTACCATGGAGTGGACTGCGCAGTTCGTGCGAGATGGACGAGATAAAATCGGACTTTGCTTTGTCGGCAATTTTGGCATTAATTCTCGCCACTTCACTCATAGTGCAGTCGCTGAACGCTGCCAGGTAGCTGAGCTCGGAATGGGTGGTCAGTATCCTGTGTGGATCTTTAGTCCATGCTATACAAGCACTGAAAAACTTCTGGTTTGAATCCCACATGGGCACAATAGCGAGACTGCGGACTCCCGGGAACAACGCCTTGAGCGCTTTGGCTTCGTTAGACCTCAGGCGCTTACGCTTTTTCACTGTGCCCCTTGGCGAGACCGAGCCGTCCATTGCTTCCGATTGAGCGACTTGTGTTGAGACCGTTGATTCACCTTCTTCGTCGAAGTTGAGAACTTTACCATGAGGATAACGACGAAGAAGACTTCGGACAAACCCTTCTGTCATACCATCGGTAACCTTTTTGGACTGATCGCTTTCTAAGCCACTGTAAGAAGGAGTTGAAAGGCCGAGTATCTCAGATCGCTTTGCATCTTGCTCCTTTCCGTTCGCTCTTGCAGCACTATCATCGGAACTGGATCGCTCGGTACCAGACTCGGCAAAGGAGCTTCCCTCAGAGGCCGAAGATAGCTTACGCCTCTTGGGTCTTTCATGGGTAGCAGAATCAACGAGGCCTCCGAAGGTAGTATGTGCAGTAGCATCGAAGATAACGACGGCGTCGATCTGTAGGGACTCTCGTATGACACTCGCAGCACGTCCGAATGTGGCTTTAACTTCGGGAGCCAAATGGTCGGTGGGAGACGTCTTCTTAGCTTTGGGGTCCTCTTGTGGCGGCGTCGGGTGGGCAGAGGCATTGGAAGAAGCCTGTGATCCTCGTCTCGAAGGAGGAGTCTCAACCTTAAGATGCATGCCGACATCAGCAAGAGACGGAAAGTCTTTGTTGCCGTTCACGAGGATGTCCGGTGCTTCTTCGTGATGTCTGGAGTATTGGCGTTCTGCCCAGCGCGAGGGTGAGCTCCCCACGACATCAGGCACCTCCCAGTCGGCGCCTAGGGCTCTCCAATCTCCGAGAGTGTCTTTGCCTTCGACAAAGCAGCCGAGACCATGGACCATCCTTTCTCCTTTGATGCTTTCTGATTGGGACCTCAGCATGTCCATGTGTAGCATAGTCTGTTGAAGTTAGCTAGACCGCTGCATCTTTGTCATGTGTCAGTTGCATACTGTTGTCGACAGATCCTTCAAGAAAGCCAACTCTCCAGGCGTAAGCCCTTCCCGAGGATGGTCGTCAATGACACAGAAGGCGCCGATCTTGTAGCCATTGGGAGAGACAATGGGGACTCCTGCGTAGAACCTCCATTGGAATTCGGTTGTGTATGGCTTGTCGCTGAACCTCGAATCTTTGCTCAAGTCCGGCACGATAAACGCAGACTCGTCCTTGCCTTCCTCTACCGTGTTGAATGGAAAATTGATCGAGTGCTCACAGATACTTCCGCGCTTGGGGACCACGACGGCGCCGAAGTCAATCTGATCACCTGGGTCATGGACAGATTCGGTCTGTAGGCTAAGCGATTTCGTGGCTTCTGCGAGGATGTACTGGTTGTCTCTGTCGAAGAACGAGATGGCGGCACGTTTGCAGTCTAGACGTAGCGTGGCTAGTTGGCAGAATGCCGTCAATGCCCTGTCAGGGGACACGCGCGCTGTCGGCGGTGGCCATGAATTGTGTGTTCCTTGACCAGCGAGTCCGAGTCTGATAGGCTGGAAGTACCTATATCACTGTCCGTCAGCCATCCGTGCACTCTCATTTGCCGGCATGAATTGGGGTCCATGTACTTGTAGAATTCGCGCTCATGTGCGACGTCGTAAGGCAATTCAGAATCCTGTGTCGGACCTGGCGGACATTGTGCCATGGCAGATGTTTGTTAGCTTGCGACAGGGATCATGAAGGATGCGTGTCAGTTGCGCCCATCGTCGTTTCCACTGGGGGTTGCTCCGGCAAAAGAAACATGGGCATTGATGACGTCGCGCCGGTACCATCGCAATTATCGAAAAGGACCCTTTGATCCGGAACCAAGCTCCGCTAGGGCTTATGCGTGACGTGCATAAATCTGCACAAACAGGACTCAAACATAGCAGGCACTCGAGACAGAAGCATTTTAGATAGTGTCCGCAGCTCTCATCGCCTAAGACGGTATGGACACGACAAGAAGCTATCAAAGGCATTGCAAAACAATGTTCGGTAGCACTATCTATATCATGGAGAAAAAGAATCAAATGTGGTATTGGGTATCTAAAAGTAAAGTGGCTAAATATAATAAAAAGTGGACAAATAGCTATGTAGCTAGAATTCTAACCCGTAAGATCGTGGATATGACATGAGGTAAATCATTTCTCCAGTCCTTTGCTGAGATCAGCAATCTCGTTGTCGGCAAGCGCTGCCAACCAGAGACATTTGGCAAGGACTTCGGCATCGGACTTGATGGCGTATCTGGAGCTGGCGTCAAGCAAGCGCAAAACGCCCTTGACAATGGAGGCGGTAGTGCGGTGGCGCTCGAAGTTTACAAGATTCTCGTGCGACTCGTCTGCAGGTCTTCCAGCAGGCGAGATGAATGCAGGCTTCTGAGCGTTGAGTGCAAGATCGCGGGTGTAGACACCGAAAAAAGGGATGACTCCTTTACCAGCAGATACATCATCATCACTGAGGCCAGCTGCTGCGCTTTCCATCTCGGCACGGAGCACAGCAAAATTGCGCATAGGACTAACCAGCGTTTCAAGGTTCTTGAGTGCATCCTTCTCGGCCTGTGCCACTTTCGACCAGGTAGTGCTAAGGCGTGAGAGGTCCGAGGAGAGTAGAGCAATGGTGATCTGTGCTGTGGTCGCAAAATTGCGAAGACTGCGATGCGAATGCGTGGCAATATGAACAAACTTGGTGATGCAGCGTGCGCGCTCTTCTGAAGTGGCGCACAACAGAACAGAAGAGATGCACCACTTGATCACTAGGTTGAAGCGTGTGATGATCAGATCGATGCTGCTAACATCCGTGACATTAGTGGGGAATGCGTGAATGTATTGTGCCCAGTCTCGCACTGATGGAACCTTTTGTGACCAGTTGAGATTGATGAGATCCTTCCAATCGACAGAATCCAGCGCGTCCTTCTCGATCATGGTGAATTGCATGGCGAGGGCCTCAGAGCTATGTGCCAAGATGAAAGGCGTATGATGCGTTGGGAGATTGCGTGCTCGGGGAAGCGCAGAATGTTCTGCTTTCTTCGCGAACTGATCAGAGAGCAATAGTTCAGAGAGCCGGAACGATTGTCTGGGTCTTACGCTCGGGGGCCCAGGAAGTAACAACTGAGCATTGAACTGATCGAAACCATGATCCGAGATGTTGTCTGCAGTGGTTGGTGGAGTCAGGGGATGATGTCCTGGAGGAGGCTGGAAATGGTCGATAGAACCAACCACCGCATCTTCGTCCTCTTCATCGTACAAGAAGCTACGTGCAGCATCGGTTGATGGTTTAAATTCTTGTTGTCGAGCATACAGTGAGTTGCGGTCAACAAGAGACTCGCCATCGTCAAGCAAGAACGTCGAGGCGGGGGTGTTGGGCGAATCGGGTCGTTGAATCTCAATCTGGATCGGGGTTACTGGTCGCTCGAATTTCCTAGCAGGGTCCGAAATGGCAAAATCCTTGGTTGCGATCGACGATTTATTAGCCCCGTGCTTTGCGGATGCGGACTGTGCCGACTCATCGACTGCTGCCCGATCGACGGCGCCATGTCTCCTATGCAAGAAGCGAGTGATTTCGCCTCCAGGGGGAGAATTCGATCCGGCCAATTCTTGCTTGGGTGAAGCAAACGAACTTCGGTTGTTTGGTGTCTCACTTTGATGACCAGCGACTTGCTGTCGAGTCAGACTCGGGAAGCCGTTGTCATCATGACTAAAGTCAAAAGACTTGACTGTCTTGTCTGAAGAACGACTTGGGATGTACCTCCCCTCAAGTTTGAGAAGCGCAGATTCGACACCTCCATCATCCTCGACATGTGGCATCTCTCGGAGTCGGGCTACCTCCACTTCCATCGACGGGCGCAAATGTCGCAGCGATGAGTGGGTAGACAGCAGGCGTAGTGAGCTTCTCCTCGCCGCATTGAACAAATCGCCATCGCTAGCTTGAGCTCTGAGCGGTTGTCGTGCGATTCGAGCATCAATCTGTACATCATCTCCATCTCCGGATGTGACTGTCAAAATTGGTGATCCGTAGATGGACACCGGTGATGTAACAGAACCCGTTGATTGTCGTCTGTGGATAATTCCAAGGTCATGAACAGTATCAACTCCCCGAAGGTTGCCACCCGGCTTGCGACGCAGCTGTCTCGAAGGCCCAGGCAAATCAGTAGGATCTACCAACGACGACTTTCGAAAGCTAAGCGCAGGACTACCAGCGACAGAATCTTCTGGTGAGTACAACTGACCAGTTCCGAAGGAGGTAGTGATTTCAGTATCGGGGCTTGGTTTGCAATCACCAACCGGTGAGGCGGGCTCTGCTAGGGGCGCAAAAGCGTTCGGAAGAGGTGGGAGCGGCATTGACGGTGGCGGCGAATGTGGAGACGACATGATAGACAAAGTCGTGGGCGAAGTTGACAAAGTCGCAGTCTTAGTTGGGCTTGCCCAAGAGGCTTGGTTGAAGTTTACCATGTCATAGGGCAGTAAGAAGGCCGTATTGTTGACAGCCACGTCTTGAATTGCCGCTTGATTGTGTTCCTGAGTTGTTTGTCTGGACAGATCATAATTGTCACGAGATTGTTCGATGCCAGCGATTGTGTGCTCGAGATCTGGAGTGCGCTGAGATTCGTCGATTCCGGTATCGTCAATGATCATGATCGACCGACTACTGGTAGTCACATTACTGAGGAGACGAGCGGCTCCAGGACGTGTGGGGAGATCGGTATGTATCGTCTTGGACCTGTTGCGAGTGATGGGTACGCCGAGACTGGGACTGAACTCGGTCAACTCATGCATGGCCTCGTTGCCTTGCTGCTCCCAGGAGCGCATGACCATTGCAGCCAAAGCATCTGTGTGGACATTCTGTGCTTTTCGAGCTTGTATCTGCCTAATCATATCTCGTGGCTGTGGCTCTGTGCTACCCATCTTGCGCAGATCGCCAGAGCTAGCAGTTTTGGGCCTGTGATGGAATGGTGATTTGCCGGCATTCCGTGTGCTAAGCGCTCGGCGCATACTACCAAAAATGTTCAAACGAGCGTGCTGAGTAGCGTTGTCGGGCGCGCGTAAAAGAGTCTCTGACATACTCGGTCTGGCGTCTTCAGGTCTGACCAGGAATGGCGGACTAGGTGGACTGGGACCAGCAACGTTCGCCGAACTTGGATGTATGACGAGACCTCTTATGATCCTGCCAGGGCGGACTTGAACCTCTGTGGCGGGGTGCGACGAAGCTGGCCGATCGATTCGAGAATCTCGGAGTGCATCTGAAAAGCTATCACTTCTTTTGTGGCGATGGAATCCTCTAAGCCTCGGAGGCGAGCGGCTGCTTGCCTTCTCTGGTTGGCCCTTCAGATCGTGTCTCGACCGCTTCAGTCGGGGAAAAGAGCAGGATGTAACCTGAATACTAGCCTCACTAAGGCGCGATCCAGTGTCGGGTCTTCTGAGAGCTACTGTGGACACATTGTTACCCATGTAGGAAGAGTTTCGCATATGCGATTCGTTCGTCAACGTCCTCATGCGAGTTGAGTCGGGAAGCTGCGAATCGTTGTCGCCCTCGAGTCCGAGTGGCATATATGCCTGAGGTGCAGCAGTTGGTCCCCAAACTAGGGCGCATGTCCGATTCCAGCATTTCTGTAGCTCACTTAGAACCTGAAGATCACCAGCACCGCCCTGAGGCCTATTTCCTAGATGAAGAGCGAGTTTGTTGACGAGGTTGCAGAAAAGAGTCCGGAGCTCGTGATCAGGCTCGAAATCTTGGGTGAAGTAGTTCAAGATCCAATGGCGCAGCGCGACGAAAGTTCGGACACGTACCACGCGTCCGGATTCGTGAGTCTGCGATACGGCCCAGCGTAATCTGGCAACAAGATATCTGGCCAAGTCAGAGGGCGAAAGAAACGCTCTATACGTAAGAAAGAAATCCGACAAAAGATCGTAATCTAGAAACTTGACAGATGTGATTTCGGCGATCAAGCGAGTGGGGGTTGCAGCAACAATCTCGTCGGTGCCGTCTGCATATCTGACATATTGCTTATTGTCCGGATCTGCAGCCACTTTGTCGTAGATAGTGTGAGGTATCTCGTCTCGGTCCAGTCCAAGAGGAGGAGCAGCAAGCGGAGAAGGAAATGGACGACCACCATGAGTCTCAACGGCTGGTGATACTGAGGGAGAGAACCAGGAGACGCTTGGGGACCTGCGCAAATCTATGGAGTTTTGATGACCCTGAGAAGGAGGTGGCATGAGACGATCTAAGCGGTCGGTCGAGAGTTGGCGCAGGTCAGTGGTGCTAGAAAAGGCAGTATGGTACGAGTTGTGGAGGAAGGCGGTGCCTCGATCACTGAATCTCGGAGATCCGAGGCGAAAGTTTGGTATAGGGACCTCGAGCAGGGGAGCAAACAGAGAGTCTGTCGCGTCGGGCGGTGGAGCATGCGGCTTTTGTTGTTGTTGTTTGGGAATCGAGTCGAGACTCGGTGAGCGGAGACGGACGGCCCTATCTGTTTCATGTCTACTCTTTTGGCTGAAGCCGCTGTCAAACGACGATCTCCGGCGGGGTACAGTATATGCGTCTTCTGGATTGCGAATTGACAGTTGAGCGGCACTCTGATGTAGTCCGTCGTGCCAGTAGAAGGCCGAGGGGGTCTGCTGTTGAGGGTCCGAGGTGTCTGGAGGAGTAGGAGGAGGACGAAAGGCTCTAGGATAAGGACGAGCGACCGGTCTAGGCAGCATAAGCTTGTGGTCCTCAGCTGTGGCCGGATGAGGGTGTTCCCACCTCAAGTACATGGTGCCATTGGAGCCGACATTTGCGACGCTGAAGTGTCGATCTACCACCTTGTTGGCATGCTGAAGATGCGGTAATGATTGCGATTGTTGTTGATTCTGCTCGTTCTTCTCGCGGTGGTATCTATGGCGGGCCATTTCGGCACTGTCTTTTGTGTTGCGGATTGACTTTTTGCGAACCTTGCGGCGCAAAATGGTCGGCGGTTCGAGCGGCGGTGATAATGGAAGACGATGGACGAGGGAGTCGTTGGTGTCTGTATGCGCAATCGTGTCGGCGACATTGGACTCAGGCTCTACGTGCAGAGGGAGCCCTGTGTCCATGGCAGCTCATGGTCGCTGGCGAGCGAGAGCAGGGAAATATCGACGTGGCACAGCAAATGCCTGAAGCGTACAGAGTGCACCGGAGACGCGACGAGGCGGGAGACGTTGGGTATAGGCACAACGGCCGTCCGCAAAGTGCGCAACGTGGGACACGCGTGGATCTGGGTGTAGGCTATCCGGGTGTATCCTGGCTATCCTGGTTCCTGGCCCAGCTTCCAAGCGAGAGAGCGATACAAGGGAGGCCTGACGGCGCTGTGTGTAGGATGTGTGGATGGAAGCCGCACGTCTACAAGTTAAGCAGGTGGACAGACAAGGACAAGGGGCAACAGTGCTCGGTGTGTTCGCGAGACAGGCCTAGCACCGACATTATCATCTTGCCATGGCCCATGGCCTCGCCGACCGCCTGTCTTGAGAGCATGACATCGTGCCTGTGCCTGTGCCTGCCTGTCTGTGCCTGCCCTGCCCGGCCTGAATCAATTCGATATTAACCAAAACGCTATCCACTCCCGCAAACTGTATCCGCTTTGTAGCCAATCAGAGTGCTTAATCCAGACAAAACCCACGTTTTGATCTGGGTCGCGATGTGCAAACTATCAGATCAAGTCTAGCAAGTCTAGGCTTCACTCCACCTATTCAGCCAACACAAGACCGCCTTCTTTTCTTCGCTGAATTCGTTCTCTCCTGCAGCTGCAGAACATAGTTGAGCACGCCGTGCAAGACGCCGTCTGTTACCCTGCTTCGGCGACCTCCTGGTCATCAAATGTCAAATTTGACTCGTCGATCACCGACGTAACTGCCCCGTCAGCGTGGACGCGATTTCCCTGCCAAATCAAACAGACAGCCAAGCCATCTCCTTTTTTAGCTTCAATTTTGAGAATCTGAAACATTCTACCCGGCCCTCGGCAGCACCGTAGATTTGGGTTCTGTTGCTTCTTTTCCATCATCTCGCTATGATGCCCTCTTTTCTAGAAGCAGTCACCAAAGACAATCTCAACTGCCGCCATCCCTAGCAAGCACTTTGTCCCGGATGTCCGCTGTAACTTGTATCTGCTTTTTGTCACTGCCGAAGCAGGCCCACAAGGTTCTGCTCGTGTCGTCTGTTTAATTGCCTGTCCCAAGGAACACCCAGCTAAACGTGTCATGGCTTTTCCACTTCGCTAACCATAATATCACTTCCGATCAGGGTATATCTGCCTATTGCAAGGCCACCAACAGCCACTAAATACAGCCTTCTGTCCAACCATGCTCGATCCCATCATCAACAAACACAGTCGGTGAAGGATATACCAGTCTGATTGTTTGTCGGTGAGGGTGTTTGTTTCCCGCGGCCTCGGCATGATAACTCGGCTGTTCTCGCTACCACTGCGCTGTAGCGTTGAACGTCTTTATCCACAGCAGAAAAAAAAAACGAAAGAGATCGATTCTTGCAAAATCTCAGCATGGACATGAATAGTTTTCGATTCAACATGTGGATGAGATTCTACCTATGGTGGATGTACTGACCGAGACTACCTGACGACATCTAATCATTCAAGCGCATTCGCTCAATGGCGTCCCTGATCAAATAACATTCCTTCTCTCGAGGCTCATCATTTGCCCAATACCAACCCCCATAACTTGCGTCAAAAATCAACATCCAAGTTCTGCAACTCTCTGACCCAACCAGTCATACTGTTCTTGAGTCTCAACAACTCTTGCTCACGCCTCTTCAGCCTCTCCACATTATCCCGAGTCCCGAATCGAGGGACCTCACTGTCCTCCTCGAACTTGCATCTTTCCACAATCTTATATAAACCATGAAGGACTTCTGCCGCCCTCAGCAACGACGGCACATATGAGATCAAACACTCTTCTGCGTTTCTTCCAATGGTTTCACTGCTCTCCCTGGCTTTTCCATTATACTTCAACTTTTGCACAGCACCCAATGCCACACTGACACCATCCGCGTACTCCAACACTTTATCCGCCAGCGTCACAGCCAGCGCTCCCGCATGATCAAATGGCTCCCGAACAGGCAAGCAAGTCTTGTAGAACGTTGAAAGATCATCAGGAAATTCAAATTCTTTCTTATGTCCTTTGCGGATATCCTCCACCGCATCTAAGATCTTGACAAGCGCCGTGATGTATCCAGTAGCTTCTTTAAGATGTTCGCCTAGGTTTTGTATCGCAAGCTTTTGCGAGGTAAGCCAGGCCACTTCCCTGGTCTTTGTACAGTTGAATACTCTTTGCGAACTGGAATCTGTGCCGGTATCCGAGCCGACTGAGTATGCTGGTCGTGCATATTCGTTAGGTAGACCGATATATTGTCTCCTGACTTGAGAGCTTGAGCCTGATGTGTGTGTTTTGCTATCGTCGCTGAAGAACCCACGGACTGGTGGCTTATAATTCTTGTTGCTTCCAGAGTCTGAGGGTGTGGCTGAGAGTCGCTCGCCCTCGCTGGGGGGAACAGGGACTGCGGATCTGGGGACACATTCGCGTCTCCCGTTGGGCAGAAGTCTGGAAGACATGTTTGGAAGAAGTTTCTGGCCGATGCTGTTGGGGCAGGGGGGCTGCCGTGGGAGGGAATATATACATTGATGAACGGTAAAGAGAACATGCTGGCAGACCGGGGCGTTGTCTGCCAGCACATGTTGCAGTATAAAACTTGTGGGAAGTCGTTCGTGATTGCCAGTTCCTGCGGATCGTGACTGCTTCTTATACATGTGAAGAGGAGCTCAGCACGTGCTGTCATTTCTGCCAGGGAGGTAGTGTTTGCTGTCCAGCAATCATAACTCGCTATGGGAACACAACGAAGGTCATTCGTGTTGTGAAAAATTGGCAATCTAGTGGCCTATCCATCATGATAGTAGCTTCTACATGATCGATTACACCGCCATCGAAGCAATGAACCACTTGTTCGTCAAACTCTTTCTTTCCAAATCAGACCGTCATGTCCAAAAGCGCATGCCCATACCAGCCCTCTCGACACAATATCACAGCACCATCTTGTAGACCAAGCTATACAGTATTCGTCAGCATTGTACCCACCAGGCAATTTAGACTGGCAATAAAGCTTACCGAATCAGCCGTGTCACTGGCAAAGATATCTCTTCTTGTATCTTTTTCTTCCAGCCTGCGGATAGAAGTTTTGCTTTCTTGCAGAAGATTGATGAGATGCTTGAAAGGAATATCGGGATACAGCTTCACGTGGCGTGTTTGTTTGATGGTCATTGAGTTTTGCATGATTTTGACTGTTATCTTGATTGCGGGTGTAATCCTCGTTCGTTGGTGAGCAGGAGAGAAACAGGTCAGGTCGTGGAGTTGGTGATAGGGGCCATTGAAGCATGCAAGTTCTGCTCCATCTTGAAGGTTGAGCTGTGTGAGTGCTATTAGCGGTATGATTTGGAGTGTCTAATGGAAGGATTGTGTACTGAGGCAGGCGTGTCGCTTTCGAATATGTCAATTTTTCTTCCTTCGTGTGTGATTTCCAGGCGTCTTGGAAATTGGTCGGGAACTTGGAGATGGCGTAGGAGCTTCTCAAATGTACTCCAGCGGTTTATCTTGACGTGGAGTTCAGAGGAGGATGTTGGAAACAAGTGAACAACCTTGATCACGATAGAGCAGGTAGCCTCATCGTTCTCTCCTGCGATAGTCTGGAGGAGGCATAATAGTCAGCAGTGTCTCAACTGTTTTGGCTGAAGCTTCAACTGACCGAAGTAGGCGTGAGTGTTCCCGCCGTTGAGTCGTCAGCAACCACTGTATCAGTGTCCGGAGAGGCCTTCTCAAGACATTCTTCATCTTCCTTGAGCGACATGATGTGCTCACTAATGGCGCGGGCAACCTCTTCTCGATGACGCGACGTAATTGACATCTCGAGAGCAACAACGACTTGACTCTTGGCGATAGCGATCTAGTTCAAGGGACAAGGGAGGTAGAGGAAGTCAGTGGCAGACGAGAAGGCGTCTTAGAACGACCGATGCAGACAACTGGCCTTGTATTTATAAGCTTTGTATGAGCTATGGCACAACATCGCGTGGCACAGCGTGAATTGAGCAGCACTTGGCATCAGTAGCACATGGCGACACATTTTCTTGCCGAATGTCACAGCGTGTTGTCCCTGGGAGGAGATTAAGACTGTATCAGTCTTGAAGGGCCTGATGGCGCCTCTCGTCTTGTAATCTCATGCTCCGAAGCGGACAGGCTCTTGAAAACGCGCACCAGTCGCTCTTTCCCTGCCATGCAACCATACAACCTTGATGTCTTGGCTGTCGTAAGAATCGACTTTACCATTCCCGCCTCCATCGTCTTCAGCTTGAGAGACGGCAAATACGTTTCGACCGAGGCGTCTCTGTTGGTTGATGACCGAAACGACAGTGGTGATTTGTGCCAGCGGAAAGCTCCCCTCCTCAAGGGCAGGACTTTGAGCGTTTTTCTGAAAGCCTTGTAGCCAGTCCTCGATCCAAATACCAATATCTAGACTGCAAGTGTGCAACAGAGCCGCTAGTAGCAAACTCGACAATCCGATAGTATAAGCGTTGTCACGGAGGCAAGTCTGCCGGTCGATGCCAGCCGTGATCCTGAGTAATAAGAAAACCCAATGGTCGGAATCTGTAATGTGCTCGCCGCTCAGATCTATTGGCGCATCTTGCATGAGCCGAGCTGAAATAAAATAGGCATAGTTCATCGCAGCATTGTGCGACGAGAACTGTAACGGATTCACGAGTAAGCCTTCAGGGACAAGGTACTGTACTTCGCCGTCTAGACTCGCTGGCAAGTCTGCGAGTGGTAGGTTTTGTTCCCAAATGATCAATTTCTCAGCTTGAAGTGTTAGTAACTCTCGATACATGCCGGCTTTATACCACTGGTCTGTACTATTAAGGTTGATGGTCGTTTGATCCGAGGCAAGAAGAAATGTGCCGAGTAACATCTTTTGGTGAAGACGGTGAGACTCGCAGAGGATAGATAATATCATTGCCCTCCGCACGCTGTTTGATTCTATATTGTCTTCCAGGAATGCCGGAGCCGATAGCGAAGACTGCTCTAGCTGGAAAGTGAATGTGCTGAAGTACAGTCGAATCCACCAGCTGTGGTATCTTGTTTGCATCCATGCAGCTAGAAGATCCGTCATGGATGATGTGGGATCGAGACCGGTCGAGAGTCTCCGTATAAGATTTGCTATACCTCTGGAATGATTGTGAAATCGCAGAAAATTGCCTATGGATGACTCCAAGCACGAAAACAACACTAGTATAGTCATGGTAATTTGTGGATCCATACCCTGAGTCACTGCTTCGGTCATGTGTTGAGTTGCCGTCAAGGCCGAGCGATAGTGTTGCTGACTCGAAGCCCAATGCTCTGGATGAGGTTGATATGATACATTGCCGGCAACTCCAGGAGAATTCGGCTTTGGCGAAGAACGGCTGAGATTACAAGCCGCCAAAGCAACAATGGCGTCCTCGAGCACCGGGACTTGTGATATGAGATCTGTGATCTTGTGGAAGACAGGATGCAATGCCGACAAGCAGTTGTTGCCCCAATAGCCCTTGTAGATAGAGGTCCAGTCAACACTAATATCATGTTGTGTGAGCGAAGGATGAGCAACAGATCGAGATGACCGGATCTCTAGTTCATCAGGAGCCTCCGAGACTAGGACTTCGGCCTCGTCCGGAACATTTGGTTGCGATTGTGATTCAACAATTTGCGACTCTGGAATTGAGGTGATCACATCAAGAAAGACATCATCCTGGTGATCCGTGGAGCCGTCGATTGAATTGAACAAATTGAAGTCCAGAGCTTCGATGTCGAATCCGTCAAGTAGAGTGTCTTCGAAAGGCACGAAAGGTTCAAGTCGTGGAGATTGAGTCGTCGAAAGGGGACGGAAAAGATGCGGATGAGGAACCGAAGAGATTGCGTATGTACCTAGGAAAGGTAGGCGAGGGCGCGAAACTGATCTCCTCCTACAGATTGGCTCTGCCTCTGACTCCGACTCCAAGGAATTTGCCCCATGATGTATCTCGTTACTGACACTCCAGCTGTCATGCGTTAATCCGTCGTCCGCGGCTTGTTCTGACATCACCGGCCATGAGTCTGCAGGATTGGCCATGTCGCATTAACACGCAGACATCAGCAGGTGGCATTTTGAGCCCTGTCACTCAGCGACGAAGCATCAAGGAAATCTCCTCATAGTATCGCGAGTTGCGTTGCCTCTGTTGGCAACAACGCGTCTCGTGATCCCGGGCCGAGACCTCGTGTGGGTTTGCCAGAAATGGCGCACCGTACCCCCTCATCGGGCAACTTTGCAGACGACTGACTATCAGAACGACACTTTTGTTTTTCACAAACTAATCGAGCGACCACTTCGGAGACAACACTACGTGTAATCACGCTTCACGCTGCGAGTAGAGAAGAATTTTATCAGTGATGGCAGGTCGTAGACGTACAGTGCGGTAATCGGACAATGTGAGTCACCTTCAAAATCAGATTCATCCCTTTCCGTCAGCTTTGATGCTCTGTGTCTACACTCTACCAACAGTCATAATTACCCCATCACTTTACTCGACTTACAAGTATGGGCTCTCGCCCCATCGCCGACTGTACGAACTCAGTGATCCATACCATTGAAGAAGCCTTCCGATGTCTTTATTCAGCGAGAGATGGCAACACCAGTGAGGCATATACGACTAACATTCTCCGCTATTCCTGTTCATGTTGGTCAAGTATATCGTATGCCATAGCTATCACACATCACGAGCCGGACGATCAGTATTGACTATCAGATATGGTCACGACACATATTTTGATTGACAACATTGCACACGTCTGGATGCTCTCGTCGTACAGGGGCCTCAAACACCAACAAGGATAGATTTTGGTCTGGTTATACCGACTAGTTATCCAGAAAAACTGCACTCTACTGGGATGAGAGAATCAATCGCGACCGTTGAAAGGACGCCGGAAACCAAACTTCGAGGACTGCATGTTCAATCACCCGCCCCGCCAAAGCACACGCTCCAGCACAACTTTCGCCCTGCCGAAAAGCGGGTTTCTGGGATGTTGTTGCTGCGTTACGATTTCGATGAAGCTCTAATACTATGGAGTGTTCAATCAGCGGGGATCCGACAATTAAGAGTTGGGAAATAACGAATTGTAAGCCAACGTGCTCTTCCAGAATTTCTTCGTCACTCTGACCCCACTTGATGTTCGAGTGGGCCAATCCATCAACGCCGGAGTTTCTTAGTCCGACAGCAGCCCATCGTTGTCGTGTCCGTATCTGTGTCTCTTCGTCTCAAACAATCCGATTGTGTTGTCTCCTTTGTTATACACGTCAATCACTCGTTTCCTTGACTAGAAGTCCCAATTCTTTGTTTTCTACAACAACGCTCTGTGCCATTCCTTGTCTCTATGCGTTGTTCGGTACGAGCCTTTGTCTAGTTCAATCATGCTGTATGATTGTTCTTTATCTCCCCATTAGAATTCTTTGTTACTATTGCTTTGCCAGTAGGCAGAGATGCTCAGACAACCTGCTTTCGAAAAACTTCATAACCACCTCCATCTACCTTCAATTCCCATCTTTTTTTCTTCACCCTCAACACACAACACTCCGACTACCTTGCGGTAAGTACCCACTCCAATCCCCAAGTTTGCTAACAAGAAACAGAATCTTCCAAGATGTCGAGGTCGATGTTCAAAGAGCCGCATTTATCTGCTGAGGATGCCCGACGCCTTGCACGCTACGACGACGGTAAGCCATGGACTCTGGTCTTGCGTCCTTGCAACAACTTCTTTGGCTCGGCCTTGGTGACTGTCCACGCAAGTGCTTGCGACCTGATCAAAAAGGTCCTGCGATTCTGCTTAGGTGTGAGTCAATCTTACTACGACGCAGCTATCGATGCTATGCACAGATTCTTCTACGATGGTGCCGGTGACCCTGCAGTCTTTCTCATCCGTCTCCAGCTTGAGATTGCTGAAGGTATCCGTCGTCTGCCTAACAACTGCTACATCTGGAGAGCCTATTCGCCTGATCGTCATGGCCAACTTCAACTGACCTTCGCTCGCTTCGAAGAAAGCAATGTCAACGAACATGCTGCCAACAATGAATGGGCGGAGTTCTACATTTCGGAGGCTCACGTTCCTTTCTTCAGATACTGTAATGGTATACCCCTTGATCTGATGTCTGACGAAGAATGCAGAAGTCACATCATCCTGGAGAGAAGACAATTGCTCGGCCCGGCAATCACCGCTCATGGAACGGTGGACGACCTTCTCAGAGGCTTCTACAGGGTCTCTAACAACACAATGCCTGCTTGGCTGTCGCTTCCTGCTCCTTCTGATGCTGGCAGCCAGGATACTGGTCGCCTTCTGTCGCCCGCCCTTTCTGATGCTGGCAGCCAGAACACTGGTCGCGTACGTCCCCACAAATGCCCGTCTTGTAGATCTTCGTTCTCTACAGTCGCAAGACGTCAGGAGCACTTCGACAAAGTCCACGGACAAGACAACCAGGCTCCGGGCAACTGAGGGTAAGCAACTTCTTGTCTGCTTCGCTGACTGAGCACAGGTCTGCGTCTCGAGCAGTGAAGCTGTGTCTCTTCCGTCTCTCCACTCGAGGTAAGTCAACTCTAAACATCTTGCTGCTAATTTCCTTTAGGTCATCGGACCCTCTACTGAGGCTTTTTCTGCTTCCCTTTGCTTATAACCTCTCAGACAACCTTCTAGGGTCATTTGTTATGGGAGAGAGCATCACTAACGAGGGAAGTAGTTTTTTCAGCTCTTGGTAACCAGCTCCCCTTTTTCACGCTACTTCTGATACTTTACTACGCTTTTCCTTCATAACATGTTACTCAAAACCACAAAAACATTTGGAAAACCAACCAAACACAGTAAAAAAAGAGGACTCGATCCTTTCGGCGTTTTTGGGCTGGTAGGATATCACGAGGCGTTATTGGGTTGATTTCTTTCCATAATCGACTCGCTTTCACGTCTGGCTCTTGCGAACGATTCGCATTCTTTGAGCACTGGTATCCGCTTACATATATAACAACAATACGAAACATTTCTTATAAAACCCTTCTCGGTGTCTTTCCGTGGTGATCAATGTGAAGTCATTCCAATATTTGGATATTACTGGTGACAAGTGTTTGTGAAACTGCGAACCTCAACTTGCAAGTGCGTCTACCTTGTGCTTTTCTGATCTGCCGTTCTTTAGCAACTTCCCCGGCGGGGACTCGGCGGAGTTCGGGTGAGACAAGCAGCTTGAGCTGTTACTAACGCATATCCTGTTTGGAACAGCGTGTTCGTTGCTTTGCGACTTCCTTCTGCTGCAAACTTTGGTCAAGAACCACCACCAACCATCCCTCTTATGGATATGTGTTCATGGCATACCAGTCTGTAACCCTCATGCATAACCGCCCCCCGCAAGGATCGCCAAACATCGTGGACGGAGACATTCAGCCAAAATACACACCCAAGCTCGACATCACCTTTTGTTTCGGCAAGAGCTTGACTTGGGCTCCTTCCCAGCTATTGACCCTGCGGGGGTTGCATGTATGACATCAAATTCTACAAGGTCATTAAAAAAAGATCTGATGGTCGTCCAAGAACGGTAGGTCAGCCTCACGACAAGTGTGAAAATCTATTGTTTGCGCATGCAAGACCATTTAGCCGGCTGCGTAGTGCTGTATCGCTTAGGAACAGATTCTTCGTTATTGGACTCTATAAAGGGCCGTTGGAGACAGCTCACGCTGTTTGATCCATCCGTCGACTTTGAGCCTGAGATGAAGTCCTCCCGTAGTACCTTTGCCAGCGTTGGCCTTGTGGTGCTTCCACTGATCGCTTCAGTCATCAGTGCTTCTAATTCCACGTGCCCACCAGCAGTTGATTATATCGCAGATTTTGAATTTGTAGAATGCCGTCAGGATGGCTACTATGGTCGCATTCTCGGCCGAGAACGTAAAGTTATCTTCCGCGACACAAACACTCCACAGTATTGTGCCGACTACTGCGGACGATCTGGCTACCCATGGGCTGGTGTTGAAGCCGGGACGTACGTTGAAGTCTATCGTCAAGCAATGTCCGTCTGCTAACGCATATTCCAGTCAATGCTTCTGCGGTGGCCAACCAGATGGCGGAGTAATAACCGGGAATGCCAACTGTTCGACCTATACTTGCTCCGGAGACAAGTCACAAAAGTGCGGTGGCGCATTCTTCTTGCAGCTGTACAAGATAAACAACCCGCTTCCGGTCGAAAAGGTCGATGGTGATGTCAAACGTCAGCCTCTCTGCCACACAAGCCCATTATGCGAGCACACAGTCTGTGATACATCACTCCCCATCTCAGAGAGAATTGGGTCATTATTGTCAGAGATGACACTCGATGAGAAGATCGTCAATACTGTCAATGCTGCTGACGGAGTTGGAAGACTCGGTCTACCAGGCTACGACTGGTGGAATGAAGCTCTCCATGGTCTCGCACAAGCCCCCGGTGTTAAGTTCAATAGTCCTAACGGATCGGCATTCAGCTATGCAACCAGTTTTCCCATGGCTATCACGACTGGTTCGGCGTTTGACGACCCTCTTATCGGTGAAATCGCAAGTGTCATCGGAAGAGAGACTCGAGCTTTTGCTAACTTCGAGCAATGTGGATATGACTTTTGGACACCAAACATAAACACATTCCTCGATCCTCGCTGGGGTAGAGGTCAAGAAACGCCTAGTGAAGATTCTTTCCATACCCAGCAATATGTCAAACAGTTGGTTCCCGGACTTCAAGGAGGCCTCGATCACCCAGAAGAAAAACAGATCATCGCTACATGCAAGCATTTCAACCTGTATTACGCGGAAACAAACCGGTAGATTCTGTGTGTGTATCCTGAGAGATTTCGGCTGACCGATCTTGCAAAAAGCTATGGTGAGAACTATAATGCAACCGCACAAGACCTCGCTGAATGCTTCAACGCACCGTTCAAATCTTGCGTCCGCGATGTTGCTGTCGGATCTGTCATGTGTTCATACGTAGGTGGAGCCCTATACTACTTATACTTAGACCGAACTGACCTGTCCCATCAGAACGCTGCCTATGGCGTCCCCAGCTGCGCAAGTGAGTACTTCCTACAGGAGACTCTACGAGAAAACTGGAATTTCAACGAGCCCTACAAATACGTAGTCGGTGACTGCGGTGCTGTCGAGTACATTCACACCATTCACAACTTCACCGATTCACCTGCTGAAGGCGCTGCCATTGCCTTGAACGCGGGGACCGACCTCGACTGCGGTCTTACATTCGGCAGCTATCTCAACGAGTCAATCTTCAACAATTTTACTACGGAGGCTCGTTTGAACCAAGCTTTGACCCGCTTATACACTGGACTTCACACTGTCGGATATTTTGATGGACATAATCGCTATGCTAATCTCTCGTGGAGTGATGTTGCTACTGAAGACGCTCAAGCTCTCAACTATCGGTCAGCTTGGGAAGGCATGGTCCTTCTCAAGAACGATGGGCTGTTGCCCCTTTCGGCAAGCTACAAAAAGGTGGCACTCATCGGACCTTATGCCAATGCATCGAGTCAGATGCAGGGAATCTATGCTGGCCAAGCACCATACATTATTACTCCTCTACAAGCAGCAGAAGCCAATTGGGATAGTGTGCAGTATGCGTTTGGCACAGGTGTCAATGGAAGCAACACGACATTTTTTTCCGAGGCACTGGAAGCCGCAAAATTAGCCGACCTTATCATCTATTTGGGTGGCATAGATGACACTATTGAGCGAGAGACAATGGACCGCAAGTCTCTCACCTGGCCTGGAAACCAGCTTGATCTCGTGCAACAGCTCAGCGATCTTAGTAAGCCTCTTACTATCGTTCAGTTCGGAGGCGGTCAAATCGACGACAGCGAGCTACTTGCCAACGACAATGTTAACGCTCTCTTATGGGCAGGTTACCCTGGCCAAGAAGGTGGCAACGCAGTCGTTGATATCTTGCTCGGCAAACAAGCACCTGCTGGTCGCTTGACCACAACTCAATATGCTGCCAGCTACGTCGATGAAGTCAGCATTTTCAACCCAGACTTGCGCCCGAACGGAAGCTATCCTGGTCGCACGTACAAATGGTACACCGGCAAGCCTGTCCTTCCCTTTGGCTTCGGACTGTCTTACACGACATTCGACCTTGCATGGTGTGGCAAGCCTCTCAAACAATCCTACCGCATCAAGGACTTGTTCAACAAGCGTCAACACCATGGTGCAAAGGGCACACCTCTGGACACTCTACCTTTCGTCAAGCTCTCGATTTCGAACATGTCAAAGCAAGATAAGATGGAGCCTCTCCCGAATCACACACGAACTGTAACTCAAGCAAGTAATCATTGAATGAAGTTTTGTTCTCAATTGGATTTTCTATGTCAGCTCTGATGTGTTTTGAGCTTGGTTCGCTTCTATGCACCAACGACCTTGTACTTGGCCAAAATAGCATCATACTGCTGTTGATCAACAGCCAGCACCTTTCCATGCTTAACATCCTTAGGGAAACCACTTCTATCATCAGGCACCCAAGCACTCATATCATCCAACGTACTTGCGGTGGCGGGAATGTATGTCTGCAAATCATTCTCATCAATCCAGAGATGGAACTTCTTCGCATCCAAGTTATCTCTGAAGATCAAAGGACCCTCGTTGTTGGAGAACTCGCTGGCGAATGTGACGCGAACGTCGTCGGAAGCACCGCCTACGTTGACCCAGTCGCCGAGGATACCGTTTTCCGAGCGCTGTTGGAAGATTGTGTAGTCGACTTCGGTCTTGACCCAGCGGTACCAAACATTGGGGCCTTGTTCGGGGGTGGCGATAAAGGTAGCGTCGATGACAGGGTAGCCGGGATTGAAATAGGTCTTTGCTTCCGAAAAAGTGACGAAGTCGGTGGTGGTGACATACATGAGGATGTTAGGAGGCTGAGGACCAGAACGATCGGTATCAGATTCGGGCCAGAAACGAGAGGCGAAGACGACGATGTATGCGTCAACCAAAGGTTCCCAGTATGCTTCAGGAGCCCATGCGTTGCCAGCGGTGGCATTGACAAGATTGGGTGTTAGGCGTGCTTCTCCCCATGTAGCCAGGTCGTCGGATTCCCAGATGACGAGTTGTCGTGAGCCAAATCTGGTGGCTTCGTTGAAGTCGTTTGTGAAGTTGTTGGCAAGGAGATCGGTTGCGATGAGCCAGAACTTGCTGCCGTCCTGGGAAGGCACAATGAAAGAATCTCTGACACCTTTAGTTCCGACGTCGCTGCGGAGAATGGCTTGTGTTTCCGCTGTGCCGTCTAGGGAAAGAGCTTGGTAGGAAAGAGGGTCGTTGCCGTTCGAAAGGTGCATGTAAATTGCTTCATCGTCGACGGGGAAGGAGGTGAATAGGTATCCGACCTTGGTATCTCGTTTTGTAGGCATTGCAATACTAGGTTTGATAGCAGTCAAGGCCAACAGAGTTTGGAAGGCTTTCGTGAGAATCATCTTGTCGGCGAAGTTATAACTGGGGAATCTGATACCATCGATAAGGGGAACAGGCTGATGGTATTTATATCAACCGATCGTCGCAATAATTCCTCCTTTGCTGGCAACCTATTCTCATGACGATATAGCAAAGCATGTTCGCTTCTCCCTGCGTTTGCACAAGCCCGAGCCAAGTCAAAATGTCTTGGTGCTTGAAGTAACAGCAAGACCGATGACACTGTTTACTAGTGGTGAAGTTGCCTTTGGAGTGGCTAGTATGCACGACATACGAGGAGATCGGCTTTCAGCCTGAATCACTCACGCGTTGCGAATTGCCGTGTAGCAGATCCTGCTCCATTAGGAAGTTCGCACATGTTGCCCCCACGGGGCATTTACAAATTGCGGGGTCTTATACCGGGCGCAGCATCACAGTCGATTTGTATACTACTTGGCATCAAGGAAGAATGGGTCACTAGAGCGGTGATCATTAATTGACAGGAAGAAATCAAAGTTGTAAGGTTATTTTAACAACGCGTTGAGTCTGAGATCAGAGATACATAAGCACCTGAGCGGCAGATTAGTACTGTGGTGGGGTACCAAATAGGATTGTGTACCGATTCCCAGAACGTTACTCTCTTCTTTGTCTCCTAGTCCCACTAGTCAGGTTCAACTGTACGTATAAACTCGATCTTGCAATCACTGAATTGTGACTTTGGCTTTCTTGTGAAAAATTCCAAACGTCGTGTGCTCCCACACTTTAAATTCCTCATCGGGATAAAGTTCATCGTAGTCGAACAGACCCCTCCCGAAGCTCTCTTTCTGAAGGCATGTCACGTTCCGTCATTCTAATTGAGCTTACTTCAACCACGTTCGCAACCTCGCCATACTGCTTCACCTCTTTCGTCAACATCAAGCTTCTTACTGGACACGAGACCAGAAGCTTGAAACGAGCCTGACAACGAGGGTCCACACTCAGATAACACAGATAAGCTATCGTTGCAGTAAGGTCTTCTCGCCAACTTGGTGTTTCGAGCCAGGAGATACCTTCGATGAGACAGCAGACCTCGTGGTCGGCGGGCAGTTGAAAGGCCATCGCCGAGAAGGTCTCGCAGAGCCTGTGTATGTCGTGATCTCGAACTTCCTCTCGCTTCAGTTGATCATCAATGAAGTTCAGGTCGAAGTTTTGTTTGACCGACAATTGCGCTATCAAACTCCGCATCAAGCCTTTTGGACCAGAAACGACTCCACCAAAATTGCAGTGCAAACCGCAGAAGAAATGGAGTACAGTTACGGTAGGATCATCGATGGTACCAATCACTAAAGAAGCAAACAGTGCCGAAGTGGAAGACTCCCGAGCCGCAGTAATCTTACCGGAGCCGTTCAAGAACAGTATTCCCCGGATCGCGTTAGACCACTCAAGAAAATCTGTACTTTTCGCTATGGCGTAGGCGATCTTCATCTCCTCAATGTCAAACCGAGCGCTGCTCTGAATGATCCTGGTTGTGTCCGAGAACATGCCGTCGGGTATGGCCATAAAGCTTGTGAGCTCGGCTTGATGCAGAATCTTTGGAACAATTTCTAGCTTTGGCTTCTTTGCTACCTGATGATGTACGGCAGGTAAGATGTGCTGGCCTGAGTCACATTAGCGCCATATTACTCAGATAGGTTTGACTAAATCTAGCTTACTGCGTGCTTTTCTGGCTGATTCAAAGAGCGAGAGGAATGCGTTGCACCCAAAAACTTTCAGTAGCTTCTTTTTCTCTTCACGCGCCTGTTCCTGAGACTGGACTCTGTTTTGCTGTGTGAGCAGAGCCAACATTTCATTGATCTTGCGATCAGTCGAGCTAGCCAGATTCCCAATGAAGTGCAGCTTTGTCCTATCGAGGAGATCTATGCGAGCGGTCAATTTGTTGGACTTGTCTTGTAGAGCGTCCATAGATTCTTCTACGGATTTCGCTGTAAGGGGCCCCTTGATCACTGCTTCGATGGTCTTCCCTAATCGTTATTAGCACCGGGTGTCAGTATCCGGATGTTGTCAAACCTTACATATTGTTGGCTTGACCAGCCACTCGATGGACCTGCCAATTACTGTCAACAAGCACACGTCAAAGTCATGTCTCAAAGTACGATAATCGACATCGCAAGAGAAGAATCTATCGTTGCCCTGCACAACTTTGATTTGGTCGGGTATGCCCTCGAAAGCTTCGAAGATCTTCTGTCTTTTCGACGCCAGTTGTATGGCCACCTGAAACATGCTTAGCTTTGACAGGTGAGAGACGCACTCTCAACAACGCACACCAAAGATGAGTTTGAGTCCCCGGCAAACGACGCCGATGTACATATCTTCAGGTGCTTGGTCCAGTTTATCAACAACGGCAGGTCCCATATCTCCCATAGAACGACCGAATTTCCTGACAAAACCCTTCCGATTGTAGGCTGCTTCAGCTCCCTTCGCAGTATCGATCACATCTTGCCAGGTGAGCTTTTTTTTGTCACTGGATGCCTCTACTTTCTTTGCAATCTTTGAGACCTCATCCAAGCTGGCGGATCGGGAGAACTTGACGAGTTGGTTCGAGGGATCTGAATTATAGTAACAGCTGAGAGCGTTCGAAAGCTGTGTCGCGTAACTTTGGAGGTCATTACCAGTTGACACCGAACGATATCGTCTAGAACATACTTGTGGCGCAAGCTGGATGTAGTGAATTCAGCACGTTGCTCATCGTAGACAAGGCCGTTACTCATGCCTCGTTGCATGATGAAATCAGCTGCGTCCCGTTTGTCAAGCCGCTTTTGACGCTCATCGTCGAATAGTGTATTGGACATTTTCGATAGAATTTGTTTCGGATGGTAAGTAGAAGTGAAAAACAGAACCGGGATGCAAATGAGTGTAGCGGAGCGACGAGGCCATATCCTGTCCAAGGTCGTTCTCAAGATCACCCCGACGTATCTGCTTGAGACTGAATAAGCTTGAACAACTACTAAGGGTAAATGGTCAGATCACTGTGATCACACGTGTCTAGCCTTTATACGCACGTCTGGCTGACTATATGTCGCTGCAACTCCAATTGGTGGAAGTTCTCGAGGAGGCTTTTAGCAAGGCTGCATCCACGCCTCGTGCTTGAGTATATCATCCTACAGAATCATTGCCGAGCCAAGAGTAAGGCTAAGATGTAAGTGCGTATATTCACGTCTCGCTGACTACATATTGCTGCAAATCCAACTGGTGGAAGTTCTCTAGGAGGCTTTTAGCAAGGCTGCACTCACGCTTCGTGCTCGAGTATACCGACTTGCAAGATCATTTTTAGAACTAAGAGTAAGGCTGAAGGTCGTTGCAGATTAACGGATTGAGTCGAGGCGTCTGTACAAAATGTGGAGTAGTCTTAATGGTCGATGTTCGTGAATCTTGCCCTAACTTCCTGGTGATTCGACATAGATAGCAGCCTCCGCCTTTTGCGAGTAGCCACGACTCATCAATACATACACGCAGCTTGAGTTGCAGCTTGTTTCGGCTCACCTTTATCTCATTCCGCTCCTTCAATCACATCCGTTTGATCTCCGTTCCACAATGCATTGAACATCTGCTGGAGATAGTGATACCGAATGACTTATTGGTAATATGAAGCATACACACCAATGATGTCGTCTTATCTTTGCTGTCCGAGCCAGCCACCAGTGGTGGTTGTCAGGGCTATGTGCATGCAAATCAATGGGTGACTCGGAAGCGATCCATGAATGCCTTCAGGCAGCTCAAAGCAAAGATATATCTTTCCGTGGTCCCTTAAGTGGATCTTCCGCAATCAATCGTGTTACCTTTACATTTGTCAGTCGGTCTAGGTGTTCATCATTCTTCTAGTTGTCGACACTCAGCCCTGCAGCATGGCCGAAGCCCTGAATAAGAGAAAGCCACCACCACGACCGCTGAAACGCTCGTCTCTGAGCGGCAATCAGGTATTGTTGGTCGATGACGGACTGCCGCATGAGTCATATCAATCATCAGAACCTGATATGATCCAGAACCTCGATAATGTTGTTCAGGTCAGTGACCCAAGAAGGCAAGCTATGGGCCCAATCGTGAGCTGACCAGAGTCCCAGCTTCAGCCAAAACATGACATGACGGAGCTTAGTAAAGCCGACGATACTCCGCTCGAAGCAATTCACTCAAAGCATGGCGCAGAAGGATCGACACATGCCAAGACAGTCTCAGAATCGGTCAAAGAAGACATACCATCTTTCGATCACAATCGTCCGCGCAGTCGCTCTGATACTAGCAAGAACGGAGAAATCCTTGACAGCACGCCTTTGGCCGTTGAAAGTCCCGGTCTCCCTAGTAGCCAAGCTGTCGAGGGCCAAGATGTAGATAAAGGATCTATCGAAGGCCAGCCTGTCGCTGACAAAGATGGCGAAGCTCTTGACAGAGATTATGACGTCCCTAGAGACGACAACTTGAGAGAGAAGCTGATGAACGCCGTAGATCTGATTCTCGGCGTTGACAGTCGTTTGAGATCGGTGGAGGAACGGTTCGACGGAGGAACGCACCATGGGAAACAGCCTGAGGTAGGGAAGACATCGGAACGCCAACCATGCATACCTCAGCTCAGGAGGGTCGACTGGTACAACTTCAAGAACAAGTGGATTGAAGAAAGAAAACACGCCATCGAGGTGTTGCGCGGCCCAGCCAAGCACTATCAGGATCGAAACAGAGAGACAAAGAGAGTGGAAAAGCTGAAGAAAGCAGGCAACAATCCTGCTCGATCGCTGTCGGAAGTGGGGTATGACATTTCGCCGCCACAGGACGCACCAGAACGGATCAGGATCAACTCGGTCCCTATCCTTGCTGTGATTGAAGATCTCGACCCTATCACATACCGGCTTGAATTGAACCCCACCTTACCTACCACAATGTTGAGGCCGTATATGCGTTTGATCCGTATGGAAGACATGTTGATGAATCACCTATCTGACTTGGAGACCAAATGGGCTGTTGCAGAGAGCGAAGAATTGAAGCGCAAGGCAGACTCCACATTCGACATCACCAACGATGAGCGAGCCGCCCCTAAGACACCACAGTTGGCGAAAGAGGATAGCATCCACTCTTTGCCAGCTTCAGCTCTGAGCCTCTCACCTACTACCAAAGAGTCCGCCCAGAACGAAAAAGACAAGCAAGATCATTCAACCTTCACTACTTCAGACCCACTTACTGATAGCATCGAGGCTTTGCGAGACCTCCGATGCCTGAAGCAATTTTTCGAGCTGTACATCCACCCTACAGTCGACCGCTTTCGAAGTAAGACAGCACGCAAAGTGAGGTTCGCAGATCTCTGGTATCTCTTCCCATATGGCGAAGAAATATTCCTTGCTTCCGCTCTTGGAGCCGAGGCAAGATCATCATTCACTCAGACCGCAGAATCCGGTGCTTACCAGAGTGTCTTTCGAGTCTATGATCACTCAGGAGGGAGACTACGGCTCTCTAATCCTGACGATGATGAAGACGAGTCCAACAACAACTTTCAAACGCCATCCGCCGGACCTGGCCGTATTGAGTCATTCAATATGATATGTTATCACATTGACTGGGACTCCAAGTCACACTCACCGGTATCTTATCGAATTCAAATCAAATCATTTGAAGGCGAACGTGATATAACTAGCCTGGACGTCTATCCCACCAAGTACCATAAAGATTTCGAGCCTATTCGGCAGCAGCTACTCACTCGCGGCCGCAAGTTCTTAGAGCTCACGAAGCCAACTCACATGAGATATCGTGGTCGAACCTACGACTCACATCCTTGTGGCTACAACAGCGGTGACCCCCTCTCGGCGACCTCTTTTGTCGAGAGTGAGATTATGGTCGATTTTGAGCAAAGCCCTCGAGGTTGGCAGCCAAACTTTGGCCTCGAAGAGTACCTCACGTACGCCAGTGAGAACGTGGATGATTGGCCCATAGCCTTCTGGAAAGACAAAGAGCACAACCTGGATCCTATTCTTTTCGCAGAATTCGTTTTCGCTGAGCCATTAGATATAAAATGGCTACGTGAGCGAGCCAGAGAGCAAAACAGTTTTTTACGTGATTGGAACTTGTACCAAGCGGGTCATCGCACAGAGCCTATCCAAACCCTTGAAAGCGATGATGATCTGGTCTTGCTGCCGAGCCGAGTCATGGGGTACAGTTATCGCGACCGTACGTTCAACGCTTTCAACATTGACCGTCTAGAGCCTGTCACAGCAAAAAGTGAAGGCTTCGATGGCCTAGCCCTTCCAAAGGGCCATCAAATGATGGTGGAGGCTCTGGTTAAAGAACACTTTATCAAAAAGGAAGCCTACGAGAAGCATGGAAGATCCGCTCCGGGGATGGACATGATCTCTGGAAAGGGAAGAGGCCTCATCATGCTATTGCATGGATATCCCGGCGTTGGCAAGACCTCGACTGCAGAGTGCGTGGCACAATCAACTGGCCGACCCTTGTTTTCGATCACTTGTGGGGATCTCGGATTAGATCCCGTGCAGGTCGAAACATCTCTGAACGACAAGTTTCGCCTTGCCGCCAAGTGGAACTGTGTGTTGCTCCTGGACGAAGCAGATGTTTTTCTGGCGAGGCGAGAGTCGCGAGACAAGGATAGCTTGGAGAGAAATGCTCTCGTGTCTGGCAAGTCATATTTCTTGTGACTGCATGATTCAAAGCTCAAATGTTAATATTCGACAGTCTTCTTGCGTGTACTTGAGTACTACGAAGGGATACTCATCCTCACTACTAACCGAGTCGGCACGTTTGACGATGCCTTCAAATCGCGTATTCATGTTAGTCTCCACTACCCGCCATTGAAGAAGGCACAGACAATCAAAATCTGGGAAAAGAATCTCATCCGTCTCAAAAAGATTGAGGAAGCGCGCGCCGAGATGACAGGTAATCAGCGCCTGGTCGTCCAAGACCGCGAAATTCTCGCCTATGCCGCACAGCACTACATGGAACACAAAGAGTCTGCTGTCGGTTTATGGAATGGCAGACAGATTCGCAACGCTTTCCAGACTGCGGCAGCTTTGGCTTATCACAATGCGGACGAAAACATCCCCATCCTGTCACCTCAGCTGTTCAGAGATGTTGCCAAGACGACCGACGAGTTTGACCAATATGTCTTCGACTTGAACGGCCAAAAGGACGAAGCGCAGCGGGCCTATGATCGGATGGAACGTGTCGACAATCTGAGGAAGGAGACCGACAAACGAAGTAGAGGTACCCATTTAACGCGGGCCCCGATGACTCCGGTACCCGACCCGCGTGACAGGTTCTTCTCGGACAATGGGCGCCAGAACGTTCGAATCAAGCTCGAGGATAGCGGGTACAAGAGTCGTGAGGGTTTGGTGAACATGACTTCTGAGCATGCAGTGTTGACATCCTCGGCTAGTTCTTCTCAGGTCCTCACCGATACTGCACGCATGACCGAAAGTGTTTATACGTCGTCTGGAGCCGCGATGCACGCATCCTCGCCAAATATTGCTTCGAGGACTACTCGAGTACCAATGAAGAATGATGGTCAACGATATAACGAGATGAATGATACTGAGAACGAGGAGGACGAGGACGAGGATGAAGATGAATGATACTGATCAGTCTTTGGTTCAGACTACGTTTTCTTACACACACTCACTGGATCCTGGCATTTCCTTACACACACTCATTGGATCCTGTGTTTGCACGCTTTCTCCATCCTCAATCTTCCGGACATACATCAACGCCTGAGTTTGATGTTGAGTCTTCTCATACGATCCTCAAGCCTAGAGGCATCATGCGCTTTGCTTCTGCAACATTCCAAATGACACATCGTAACATGAGCCGTTCGCAAACTGCATAATCTCTTGACATCACTGCCGACCATTTTCCTGTGAGTGATGACTTTCGCCGAAGCGCAGCATCTGATTAGGATATAGTTAGTCAAAATTCGCAAACATGCACGTACGGCCACAGTCAGCTGAAAACTGGGCATCCCGTCCGCTCTGCCATACATAAGCAGTTGAACGGCAGATTAGTACTACGGTGGGTGACCACGTG